>Ga0208492_1000061_pt1 | contig 114217 bp, 113 predicted proteins | sample Subbioar_CSW14AB_FD_184820 | JGI IMG/M metagenome (GOLD analysis project Ga0208492, IMG submission 184820) | Serpentinite rock and fluid subsurface biosphere microbial communities from McLaughlin Reserve, California, USA - CR12Mar_CSW14AB (SPAdes) | ecosystem: Environmental > Terrestrial >...
AAGCGGGATTTGTGATTGAGGTTTCTAAAAAAGGAACTGGTGTAAAAATTGAAAAAGTAATTGCAGTAATTGATTTGGGTACAGTAGTGAATCCGGATAACACCCGTGCACAAGTAGAAGGTTCTGCTGTGATGGCTTTAACTGCTGCAATTAAAGGTGGTATTACTTTTGACAAAGGCGCAACGGTTCAATCCAATTTCCATAACAATCACTGGTTCGCATTAACGAAATGCCCAAAGTGGAAGTACATATACTGGCCAATGGCGGAGATAAAATCAAAGGAGTGGGTGAACCCGGTCTACCTCCTTTTGCACCTGCTTTATGTAACGCCATTTTTGCTGCTACAGGAAAGCGCATCCGTAGATTACCTTTTGACATCAATAAGATAGCATAGGTAAGTAAAACAAGTTGTAAAGTAGATTCAATTTTTAATTGCATTAAGATGAAAACTGGAATAAAATATGTGTCGGTATTGTTGATGGGAAGTTTTCTCACTCTTGCTTTTGTACAGCCTTTTAATTTGAAACAAAGTATGGAAGCTGGAAAAAAGGTATATGAAACAAGCTGTATGAATTGCCATATGCAAGATGGCAAAGGCTTAGAAGGAACATTTCCTCCAGTTGCTAAATCAGATTTTTTGAAAAAAAGCCCGAATGAAATTATTGATGTAATAATCAAAGGGCAGTCGGGAGAGATTAAAGTGAATGGAGTAAAGTATAACGGCGCTATGCCAAGCATGGAATATCTTTCTGATCAAGAAATATCCGATGTGTTAAATTATATTCAGAATAGCTGGGGTAATAAAATCACCAAGCCTGTTTTGCCTGAGCAGGTGAAGAAGCGTAGATCTTAAGTCAGACATTTCATGAAGGAATTAGCGGACATTGTTCAAGCATTTGAACAAATGGTACAAGAGAAGCAACGCATAGCGTTGGCTACTGTTGTACATGTTGAAGGATCTTCCTACAGAAGACCCGGCGCCCGCATGCTGGTGAGTGAAGATGGCAGGTATATTGGTGCCATTAGTGGAGGTTGTCTGGAGGGAGATGCATTACGAAAAGCAGCATTGGCCATAAGTCAGGGCAAGAAAAAATTAGTAGTATATGATACTACTGATGAAGATGATGCCAAGCTGGGTGTTCAGTTGGGATGCAATGGTATCGTTAGTATTTTATTTGAACCAATGGATACGGATCACCATGCTTTGATACAGGGGCTGAAAGAAATGCTTCTGATGAGAAGCCCACAGATTTTGGTTACTGGCTTTAATCGCAATCACGGAGAACATTGGGGTACTTTGTTGCATAGTCAAATTGCAGCAATTGAATTGCCAATTTTACAAGAAGAAGTTCAGCGCGTACTTGCACAGAAAAAATCAGCGCATATTGAGATTAATACAGATACAGCTCAACAAGAAGTATATGTTGAATATATTTTGCCACCTGTTTCAATTATTATAGTGGGAGCAGGAAATGATACCATTCCACTGGAGTCAATGGCAAGACAGATTGGATGGGAAACCACAGTTGTGGATGGACGACCAACGCATGCAAATGCACAGCGTTTTGCAAAAGTTAGCCGAATTCTTGTAGGTAAGCCAGAATTGGTAGTTCCTCAGTTGTTAATAGACGATCGAACTGCGATTGTATTGATGACACATAATTACAATTATGATCTGGCTTTTCTACAAGCCATACAAGCATATACTTTCAGCTATATTGGCTTATTGGGACCTTCAGCAAAAAGAGATCGTTTGCTAAAGGATTTGAAAGCTCAGGGAGTCCTGTTTTCAGAAACGCAAATCAAGCATATATACGGTCCCACCGGATTGGCATTGGGTGCAGAAACTTCTGCAGAAATTGCACTTTCCGTTTGTGCTGAAATCATGGCCGTAATGGAAAACAGAACGCCAATACACTTAAGAGATCAGTTGACCCCCATACACAGCAAACAATGAAATGGGGGGTAATGATATTAGCTGCTGGCCAAGCTTCCCGTATGGGAAAGGCTAAAATGTTATTGCCATATAAAGACAAAACCATATTGGAAAAAATTGTTGATGAGCTATTACCCCTGGATCCGAATAGGATAACAATTGTAACGGGTCATTATCATCAGGAAATAAAATCAATTATTCATAATCCTACAATTATGCTGGTGCATAATGCAGGCTATCAAAAAGGAATGAGTAGTTCCATACAAACAGGGCTAACGGTCATGCAAGAACAATGTCCCGATTTGCAATTCTTATTCATCCTGGTTGCCGATCAGCCATTTTTAGACCGAGCTCTTTTGCAAAAAATGATTCAGTTGCATAAAGAAACAAACAAGGGTTTGGTAGCCGCAAGTTATGAGGGTGTTTCGGGAACACCCCTGCTGCTTGCGGCAAAATATTTTGACAAATTGTACCAATTGGAAGGAGATAAAGGAGCGCGGGCTATATTGCATCAATATCCGGATGATTTGGCGCTAGTTGATTTTGAACTGGGATGGCTGGATATTGATACGGAATCTGATTATGCGCGGTTTTGTGAAATTATAAAAACAGGAAATGCTGATTGATCAATACAATAGAATACATGATTATCTGCGAATTTCTTTAACGGACAATTGCAATTTGCGTTGCTTTTATTGTATGCCCGAAGAAGACTATGCATTTATGCCCAATCAACGGTTGATGCAAAAAGATGAGATTGTTCAACTGGCTACTTTGTTTGTTCAAAATGGAGTTAAAAAAATAAGATTAACAGGAGGGGAGCCCTTGGTTCGAAAAGATGCTGCTGCCATTATAAAAGAGTTAGGTAAGCTGGGTGTTAATTTAACCATGACTACCAATGCAACCCGGATTCATCTTTTCATTGATGAGTTAAAAGAAGCTGGCATACATTCTTTGAATATTAGTTTAGACACTTTACAAAGGGAAAAGTTTCAACTCCTTACCAGAAGAGATCAGTTTGATCAGGTAAAAAGCAATATTGATTTATTGTTGGCGCATGGTTTCAATCTGAAAATAAATGTAGTAGTGGTGAAAGGAATGAATGACCATGAAATAACAGATTTTATTGCCTGGACAAAAAATACACCCATACAAATCCGGTTTATTGAATTCATGCCATTTGATGGAAATAAATGGAATAGTGAAAAACTAGTTACGTTGCAAGAGATACTGGAAATCGTAGGGAAAACGTATAGAATTGCTCCGGCCATGAATGAGCCCAATGATACTAGTAAGCGATTTTCAATAGATAATCATGCAGGGAGCTTTGCCGTAATAAGTACCATGAGTGCACCTTTTTGCAATACTTGTAATCGTATCCGCTTAACAGCTGATGGAAAAATAAAGAATTGTCTGTTTTCATCTGAAGAAACAGATTTATTAACTGCTTTACGTGCTGGTGAAAATATACTTCCTTTAATTGAGGACTCGATTTATAAAAAGCACCGGGAATTGGGTGGCCAGTTTTCAAAAGAGTTTGAAAAAATAAATGCCGAACTATTGCATAACAGAAGCATGATTGCAATTGGCGGATAAATACTATGTTAACAGTAAAAGAAGCAAAACAGGCATTGTACAGTAAGGTCAGGACGTTACATCCTGTTAGCATTCCGCTGGCGGAATCTACTGGTATGGTGATTGCAGAAGATGTGAAGAGTCCGATAGATATGCCCGGATTTCTGCAATCATCCATGGATGGATATGCAGTCAATAGTTTTTCAACTGATCAGTTGCTGCCCCTGCAGGATGAATTGCCAGCAGGTAGCAATCGAGCGTTAACACTAGCAGAGGGAAAAGCAATTAAAGTATTTACAGGTGGACCAGTTCCGGCTGGTGCTACCTGGGTCGTACAGAAAGAATGGGTGGAAGAAAAAAATGGCGGGATAATAATACGTCAGGCAAAGCAGGAGACAGGATTGAATATCAGAATGCCCGGATCGTCCATTCAGAAAGATGCGATTGTTATTCGCAAAGGTACCTGCCTGCATGCTTACCAGATTGCTATGTTGGCAAGTTTAGGTATAACTTCTGTCTCTGTTTTTCCGGCTCCGAAGATTGCATTGATTATTACAGGTAATGAGTTAATTAGGCCCGGAAATTTGCTTGAATATGGTCAGGTATACGAATCCAATTCAATTGGATTGACTGCTGCCTTAAAACAATTAGGGGTTCATCAAGTAAAGTTGACATGGGTAAAAGATATTTTAGCGGATACAAAAGCCGCGATTGATAAAGCCCTGGAATGGGCAGATCTTATTTTATTAACGGGTGGAGTAAGCGTTGGAGACTATGATTATGTTGCGGCGGCAGCAAGGCAAGCTGGTGTTGAAGTCCTTTTTCATGGGGTGAAGCAGAAACCTGGTAAGCCATTATATGCAGGACAATTGACCGAAAAACTAATCATTGGCTTGCCGGGTAATCCTGGCTCGGTATTGCATTGTTTTCAACAATATGTAAAACCGGTTATTCAGTTGACAATGGGTATGCAGCTTTCGCCGGTGCAACAGGTGAAATTGGCGCACGAATTTGAAAAAAATACGCCACTTGATTTTTTTGTGAAAGCATCTTTGCAAAATGGGGAAGTAACCATCTTAGAAGGGCAGGCTTCCTATCAGGTTGGTGCATTTTCTGTGGCTAACTGCTGGGTTGAATTGCCTGCAGAAGAATTTCGGTTTCCCAAGGGCCACTTAGTTACGGTTTATTTATTCTAACATTGCGATATGGAACAAATGTGGATAGAAGGAATTGCATTTTTGGTTGTTGCATTTCTATATGCATCTGTAGGGCATGGAGGAGCCAGTGGCTATCTGGCACTAATGGCGCTTTTGAATATGAGTCCATTGGTAATGAAACCAACTGCTTTGATTCTCAACTTAATTGTATCCCTAGTTTCTTTTCTGTCTTTTTATAAAGCCCGTCATTTTAAATCGGCCATGTTATGGCCATTAGTGGTTACTTCCATACCTGCTGCTTATTTGGGAAGTATAATACCTGTATCAGAACCGCTGTATAAAAAAATACTGGCCATTGTTTTACTGATTGCTGTAATCAGAATGCTTCTGAAGCCACCATCCGCTGATAAAATTTCTACCCCTAAATGGTATTGGTTAAGTTTGGCCGGAGCAGTTATTGGATTGCTTTCAGGGATGATTGGAATGGGAGGGGGTATTTTATTGTCGCCTTTATTATTAATGATGGGTTGGGCCACTATGCAGCAAACAGCAGCAATCAGTGCTATTTTTATATTTTTGAATTCGGCATCAGGAATGCTGGGACAATTAAAAAAAGGATTTGATCTGGCACCTTCCATGTTTATCATCATTGCCTTTGTTTTAGTGGGAGGTTGGCTGGGGGCGTATATGGGCTCATCCAGATTCAAAACCACAGAGCTGAAATTTATATTGGCATTAGTTCTGGTGTTGGCTGTTTCTAAATTGTTGTTTGTAAATTGAACCTATGGGTATTAAAGTATTGTTTTTTGGTTCAGTAACCGATATTACACTGGTGACAGAAATGTCACTGGAACTCTGTGCAGATACAGATGCACTGGTAAAAGAATTACTGAGCCGTTTTCCTGCCCTTGGCAATAAAAAATATTTTCTGGCATTGAATCAACAGGTTGTTCATGAAAACTGCCCTTTGAAGCAAGGCGATACCATTGCTTTAATGCCCCCTTATTCCGGAGGATAATGACAGATTACAATCGTTATATCAGACAAATGATTCTGCCTGGATTTGGTGCAGATACCCAGCAAAAATTAGCGGAAGCAAAAGTATTGATTGTGGGTATGGGAGGATTGGGATGTCCCGTGTTGCAGTATCTGGCCGGGGCCGGCGTTGGAACGATTGGTATTATGGATGCAGACCAGGTAAGCCTTAGTAATCTGCATCGTCAGTTATTATATGATGAATCGGATATAGGACAGCTAAAGGTTACAGTAGCTGCTCAGAAAATAAAGAAACTCAACGCAGGTATTCAAATTGTTGAATATTCTTATCGGCTAACTAAGGAAAATGCTTTTTCCATCATTGATTTATATGATTGGGTAGTAGATGCTACCGATAATTTCGGTGCTAAATACCTGATCAATGATGTATGTGTACTACTGAATAAAACATGGATTTATGGCGCTGTTAACGGTTATGAAGGACAGGTTGCTGTTTTGAATAATAGGCGAATACCCGGGCCTGTTCACTATCGCCATTTGTTTCCAGTGCAACCTTTGCACAATGAATTTGCGAGTTGTGAAGAAACGGGTGTGATAGGAGTGTTGCCTGGTATTATTGGAACCATGCAGGCAGCAGAAGCTATTAAATTGATAACCGGGTTGGGTGATACAATTAAGCAAAGCTTACACAACTACCATTATTTATCGGGAAGATGGTATGAAATTGCATTAACCGCTAATCCTAAGACGCCAATAATTGACGAGTCTTTTTTTTATAAAACGAATTATGAAACAGCATGTATGAATGAAGCTGATGAACTGGAAGACATTGACATAAATGAAATAGATGTTAGGCAATTACTTGATATTCAGAAACGGCCAGGTCATTTTATTTTGGATGTAAGAGAATTGCATGAATATCCGCGGGTAGATTTTGTTCATGCACAGATTCCCATGTCTGTATTAAAGGAATCTTTGGATCAGCTTCCTCAACAGCCTATTTACATTATTTGTCATCAGGGTATAAGAAGTGTTTATGCAGCACAATACATTAAATTGCATAAAGGGGTTGAAACCTATAGTATCAAAGGTGGATTAACTGCCTATTTTAATACTGTAAATAATGAGTAGTAAAAAGCACCATAGTATCTTTTATCAGGGTCCAATTCCTGCTCAGAAAATAGCAGACGATATTCAGAAACATTCCACTAAAACGAATATTGGTGCACACAGCATATTCTTAGGTCAGGTGAGGGAAGATGAGATTGAGGGAGAAAAAGTGGTTGCCATAGAATACACCGCTTACGAATCAATGGTGGAAGAAAAGATGGCTGTAATTCGGGAGCAGTTTTTTCAAAAATATGCATTGACTTGTATGCATATTTACCATAGTCTCGGGTCAGTTGCAGTTGGGGAAATTTGTTTATTTGTTTTTACTTCATCTGCACATCGCAGAGATGCCATAGATGCCTGCAATGAAATGGTAGAAACCATTAAAAAAGAACTGCCGATATGGGGCAAGGAAATCTGCGCCAATCAATCTACAGTTTGGAAAAAGAATAATTAAAACAACATGGTTAATATCACATATAAATCAAATACCCTTCGCAAAGCCATTGCAGAAGCTTCGGTATTGGTGTCTAGTCAGGATACCATTGATGCTATTGTTCAGCAGAAAGTGCCAAAAGGGGATGTTTTTTCTTTTGCTAAAGTGGCTGCATTATTTGGTGTGAAAAAAACAAGTGAGATGATACCCGATTGTCATCCGCTTCCAGTAGAGTATACAGATGTGCGTTTTGCCATTAGGGATTTAAGGGTAGTGATTGAAGTAGAAGTGCATACCATTTATAAAACAGGTGTTGAAGTAGAAGCCATGCATGGTGCTTCTGTTGCCGCACTCACTTTATATGATATGCTCAAACCCATTGACAAAAATGTCAGCATTCAGGATATTAAACTGCAGGCTAAAACTGGAGGTAAGTCTGATAAGAAGAAGTATGCAGATAAAGGATTGAATGCAGCTGTAATTGTTTGTTCCGATACCATTGCAGCTGGCAATGCAGAAGATAGCGCGGGTAAAGCAGTAGTGGAAGCGTTGGAAGCATTGGGTGTAGCCGTGCCAATATATAGTGTTATTCCGGATGAAGCAGAATCTATCAGAAATGTTGTGCTAGGTAATACAAATTCGGAAAATCATTTGTTGATTTTAGTAGGAGGAACAGGTGTTTCCCCCAGGGATATTACACCGGATATTCTACAGCCCATGTTGCAGAAAGAATTGCCCGGGATTATGGAAGCTGCCAGAAATTATGGACAAAACCGGATGCCTTATGCAATGCTTTCCAGAAGCGTAGCAGGCCTGATTGATAATACGCTGGTGATGAGCTTCCCAGGATCCCTTTCAGGGGCCAATGAATACATGGCAGCTTTGTTCCCCCAGATATTGCATGTGTTTGATGTAATAAAAGGGAGCCGTCATAGCTTATAAAGGTGGAAGATATGTATACTCCACTTCTTCCAGCGGATTGAATATTCCCCGGTTAAAGTCTTTGGCAATTGAATGAGCCCTCAGTGTTCCTGCTTCTGCCTGATAGGCAGCAATTTCCTGTACCCTGTTTTCTTTAATAGGACTAATCCATTCTTCTGCAAGTGCTGGTGGCAATATAGTGGGCATTCGCTTTTTTGTGTTGTGAATATTTTCCATAAGCCCGTTTGCCTCTGTGGTAACAATGGCAAAACTGTGTACCATTTCGCCAGATAATTGGTCGGTCCAGGGTTGCCAGATCCCGGCCATGAATAGTAAGTTTTCCTTCTCGTTTGCACTATGAATATAATAGGGATAAGCGATGGGTTTTTTATCTTCCGGGCGTTGATAATGTCGCCATTCAAAGAATCCGGTACTTAATACCAAACATCTTCTGGCTTTAGCTGCTGCTTTATACACTTTGCTTTCAAACAATTTTTCTGCAGTGGCATTAAGTGTGTTGTATTTTTTTCTGCTTTCTTGTAACTCCCCCAGATTTTTAATGAACCAGGGAATGAATTCCCAGTGTGCCAGTTCGGGTTCCCATTCTCCTGCGTTGTTCTCTATGATGATGGGCCAGGACGTATAAGCAAAACCTGACTGAACTGTTATATCCGTTGCTGGTATTGTTTTCTTCTTCCCTTTGAGTGTTATCTCTTTTTTCGCGGGTAATTTAAGTGAGTTGTAGTAGCACATAATATGTTTTTATTTATTTTATGCCAGCTCTACGCTTTAACTCAGCAACGGGCATATTTATTTGTCGCCCTACTTGTTTGCCATTTTTATAGGTTACTACTTTTAAAGTAGCTGCATCATTTGGCACCAAAATAGGAGCCGTATATTTTGGATAAAATTCATCTGGATGTGTATCATCCAACGAATAGTGAATATCCACACCTTCAATTTCTGTTGCCAGCGTCACTCTTACTTTGTCTTCTTCCTTTGCTGTTGTGAAAATGGGCTCATACATGGTTTTAGCATATTTCACTTTTGCTTCATCTAGTCTTTCCATTTGTTTTTCTACGCGATTTACAAAATGGTTCCAATTCTTTTTTTCATATGGAGACCAAACTGACTCTGCAATAGCCAACCCTCTGGGCCATGTCATATATTGTACCGTGCGCATGTTCGTCATCTGTTCAGTCCAAAGATTGCCCTGTCCGCCTAAAATTAATTTAGGGTCTACGCCTTTTGGTAAAGGGTTAAAATCATAGGTTTTTTTCAAACGTAGTGAGGCATAGATAAGTGGCTCGGTGATTGGATCGCCTTGCATATAATCTAGGTAAACATAATCAGTTGGTGACATCACAACTTCATGACCGGATTTAGCAGCTTCAATTCCCCCTTTCATGCCGCGCCAACTCATGACAGCAGCATTTGGAGCAAGTCCTCCTTCCAGTATTTCATCCCACCCTATTAATTTCTTTCCTTTTGAATTAATGATTTTTTCTACCCGCTTCACAAAATAGCTTTGAACCTCATTCATGTCTTTTAAAGATTCCCTCTGCATTAAATCTTTAATCAAATTGCTCTTTTCCCAAAAATTTTTTGCAGCTTCATCCCCTCCCATATGTATGTAGGGAAATGGGAATAATTCCGCTACTTCTGTAAATACTTTATCTAAAAATTCATATACTTCTTCTTTAGCAGGGCTTAGATTGTTGTCGACCAATGCATAAAAATGACCACCCTCGGGCCATTCCATAAATTTTTCACCTGCATTTACGCTATAAGTTCCAGGTGTGCTTGTTAAGTATGGATAAGAAGCAATTGCTGCCAGGCTATGACCAGGGACATCTATTTCTGGTAAAATGTTTATAAACCTATCGCTGGCATATTTTACGAGTTCCCTAATATCATTATGTGTATAATAACCACCATAAGTTTTGGGCTCATTCGGATCTGGAGCTTTGGTATTAGCATACTTGCCCTCCCTTTTGGGTCTCCAGGCACCTACTTTTGTGAGTTCAGGTAAACTCTTTATTTCAAGTCTCCATCCTTGGTCATCGGTAAGATGTAAATGCAATACATTGTATTTATATCTAGCCATATCATCAATAAAGCTTTTCACTTCGTCTTTTGTAAAAAAATGTCTACTTACATCAAGCATTAACCCTCTCCAGGAAAAACGAGGGTAGTCAGTTATACTGATTGCAGGAACTGTCCATTTTGTATTTGATGCAAAGCCATTTTTTCTTTCAACCTCCTTTGGCAACAACTGTAAGAAGCTTTGCATACCGTAAAATAATCCTGCAGCCTTATTAGCTGATATAGTTGCTGCACTTGGGGTTACATTTATCTTATAGCCTTCGTTACCTATTTGCGGATCATTAGTCAATGCTAACCTAATATTTCCCGGGGTGGTGGAAAAAGTGCTAATTACTTTTACGGGCATCTCATATCCAGTAGCTGTTTGTATACGACTACTTAAAAATTCAGCTACTTTTTTTGCATCAATATTATTGCCAACCAACTCTATCGCCGTTGTTTTTTTAAGTGAGAAACTACCATCAGTAAACCGGTGACTAACCGGTAAAGGAACAATCGAAATATCGAGTTTGCTATTTTGCGCTAATGCATCAAATGCTGCGATTGCTAAAATGCAGATAAATAATATTTTTTTCATTGTTTATACTTATTAATAAAATATTGCATCAAAAGAAATTATAAAAAAATCCACATGTAATTTAGCCTTGTAAATTCAAAAAAACTCTTTTTGACAAGGTTGTAAAACTATCTAATAATTTATAATACCAATTGCTATGAACCAGCGATATTATTCGCTTGATGTATTTAGCCTCACCCCAACTGACCTAGTTTTTCCTTTCTTTCTATTTGCTGCAACGGCCTTGTTGTTTATCGGTTATGCCCGGGACTGGTTTCATCAAAATATTACTGGCCAATTTCCGGGTCCACCGGAAAATGGCTCTTTACTGTTTGCGTTATGCTTTGTCTTATCCCTTCGGTTAATTGGTTATTGGATGGACAAAAAAAGGATTTACATTAAGGTTTAAATATATTGAGCGGGATTGTCTGCTTTATTTTGTGTGTTCGGGATTGCCATTTCTCACTTCGTTCGAAATGTCTTCCCCAAAGAGGGCCTTACCCAAAGCCTTTGCACCAGCTTCGCTGGTGCAGTCGTTCTCCATTTGTTGACTCCCTCAAGCAAGCTTGGGTCGTCTCAAAATGAAGAACGCCTCTTCAACTTCGTTGAAAAGGCGTTTGTAGCCGGTACGGGAATCGAACCCGTCTTTGCCCCGTGAAAGGGGGCTGTCCTAGCCGATAGACGAACCGGCCATGGTTTTTGTCTTTCGGGTTGCAAAAATAAGAGGCAATTTCTTTTCTGCCAAACTTTTTTATCAAAATAACCAAAATCATTTGATAAACTGTAAATTTGCTCCTCTAACGTAATTATTTACATAAAAACATTTATCAATGAGTACAGTAAAAGTGGCTATTAACGGTTTCGGAAGAATCGGTCGTCTGGTGTTTCGTCAGATTTACAATATGAAGGGAATTGATGTGGTTGCTATTAATGACCTGACTAGTCCAGCGGTTTTAGCTCATTTATTGAAGTACGACAGTGCACAAGGGCGTTTTGATGCAACTGTTACTTCTACAGAAGATTCGATTATAGTAAACGGCGAAACAGTAAAAATATATGCCCAGAAAGATCCTTCTCAAATTCCTTGGGGAACCCACGGAGTTGATGTAGTGATTGAGTCAACTGGTTTCTTTACTGACAAAGACAAAGCAGCTGCACATTTGGCTGCTGGTGCTAAGCGTGTTGTAATTTCTGCACCTGCAACTGGTGATTTAAAAACAGTTGTATACAATGTAAACCACAGTATTCTAGATGGTTCTGAAACCATCATTTCTTGTGCGTCTTGTACTACAAACTGTTTGGCTCCTATGGCGAAAGTATTGAATGATCAGTTTGGTATCCAGACCGGTATTATGACTACCATACACGCATATACAAACGATCAGAATACCTTAGATGCTCCACATCCAAAAGGTGACTTAAGAAGAGCAAGAGCTGCTGCTGCTAATATTGTTCCAAACAGTACAGGTGCTGCTAAAGCAATTGGTTTAGTGTTACCAGAACTTAAGGGAAAATTAGACGGAAGTGCACAGCGTGTTCCAACCATCACTGGTTCTTTAACTGAATTGGTTTCTATCTTGAATAAGAAAGTAACTGCTGAAGAAGTAAATGCTGCAATGAAAGCTGCTGCTAACGAAAGCTTTGGTTACAATGAAGACGAAATTGTGAGCACCGATATTATTGGTACTCATTTTGGTTCATTATTCGATGCAACTCAAACCAAAGTGATGACCGTTGGTGATGCACAAATTGTGAAAACCGTTAGCTGGTACGATAATGAAATGAGCTATGTAAGCCAGTTGGTAAGAACTGTAAATTATTTTGCAGGCCTAATCAGCAAATAAATAGTTTTAAAATTGAGTAAAAGCCGTTCTGATTATTCAGGACGGCTTTTGTTTTTTGGTTAAATTGCCAATAAATAATTTTTATGGCAAGTCCTTTTGAATCGTATCATTTTGCTGGAAAGAAAGCATTAATCCGTGTAGACTTTAATGTCCCCCTAGATAAACAAACATATGCTATTGGCGATGACAATCGCATGCGTGCAGCTATTCCCACAATCGTTAAAATCTTAAATGATGGTGGATCTGTTATTTTAATGAGCCATTTGGGGCGTCCAAAAGAAGGGCCTGAAACCAAAAGTTCTTTAATTCATATTACCGGCCATTTGCAATCCCTCCTTACTAAAGCAATGGGCAAAGAAGTGTTGGTTCAGTTTGCCAACGATTGCATTGGACAAGAAGCCATTGATAAATCTGCTGCTTTGCAGGGAGGAGAAGTTTTGTTATTGGAAAATCTCCGCTTCTATAAAGAAGAAGAAAAAGGAGATGCGGCATTTGCTGAGAAATTGAGCAAATTAGGGGATGTGTATGTAAATGATGCTTTTGGAACCGCACACCGCGCTCATGCATCTACAGCAGTGATTGCGCAGTTTTTTGCACCGGGCAATAAAATGTTTGGCCTATTAATGGAAGGAGAAGTAAAAGCTGCAGAACTAGTATTGCACAAAGCAGAGAAACCATTTACTGCCATTATTGGCGGAGCCAAAGTGAGCGATAAAATTTTGATAATTGAAAATTTACTGGAAAGAGCAACCGATATTATTATCGGGGGCGGTATGGCATATACATTTATGAAAGCTAAAGGTGGAGCCATTGGTAAGAGCCTCTGCGAAGACGATCGTTTGAGTACAGCACTTGAAATATTGGAAAAAGCTGCGGCGAAAGGTGTAAATATTCATTTGCCGGTTGATAGTTTAGTTGCAGATAATTTTGCTGCTGATGCCAATACACAGGTAGCAGAAAGTAATCAGGTTCCTGATGGATGGATGGGGCTAGATATTGGTCCGAAAGCTATTGATTCATTTACTGCGGCAATTACCCGTTCAAAAACCATTTTATGGAATGGACCAATGGGTGTATTTGAAATGGAAAAATTTCAGGCAGGTACAAAAGCGATTGCAATTGCAGTTGCAGAAGCCACTGCAAAAGGAGCCTATAGTTTAGTGGGCGGAGGCGATAGCGTAGCGGCAGTTAATCAGTTTGGTTTTGCCGATCAGGTAAGTTATGTAAGTACAGGAGGAGGCGCCATGCTGGAATATTTTGAAGGCAAAGTTTTACCAGGCATTGCTGCTATTTCCAATAGCTAATTAAGCAACATCTTCACCCGTGGCAGCTTTCATTAAGAAGAACCAGTCTTCTCTGGTCAGTTTGATGGAAGCTGCTTTTTTTGCCTGATCCAGTCTTTCTGATTTAGTTGTTCCAATAACTGGAACTATACCAGCTGGATGCGTATTTAGCCAGGCAATCAACATTTCATTGAGTCCCATGGCATATTTTTCTGAAAGCAACTGAGCAGCATGCGAAATGCTTCTAAAATGCGGATGTAGGTCATCTGTTAACAATCCGCCACCCAAAGGAGCCCAGGCCATCGGTACAATGTCGTTTTCGATGCAGTTATCTAAAATACCATTGGTAAAGGGAGCAGTACAAATGATGGATACTTCTATTTGGTTGTAAGCAATCGGAACCCACTTCCTTAGCATATTCACTTGGTGTGGAAGAAAGTTCGATACACCAAAAGCCCTGACCTTCCCCTGAATCTGTAGGGATTGTATGGCTTCAGCAACTTCTTCCGGATGCAATAAAGGATCGGGACGATGAATCAGGAGTACATCCAGATAATCGGTACCAAAATTTTTTAGTGATTGCTCTGCTGAGCGAATTATATGTTTTTTGCTGGTATTGTAGGATTTGATGGAGTGCTCTGGCCGGTTTTCGGTAACCATCTGAATCCCACATTTGGTAATCAGCTTAATTTGTGGGCGGATGGTTTTATCTTCTTTTAAAGCAGCTCCAAATTCTTCCTCTGTAGTATAATCCCCGTATATATCAGCATGATCAAAACTATTTACCCCAATGAGTAAACACTGATCAATCATCTGTCGATAATTGTAAGTAGTAAAATTCGCACCCCATTTACCCCAGCGCATGCAGCCTGCAATTGGGCTACTCAATGTATTATTATTTTCCATACTTAAATATAGAAATAAAAAAAACTCGTTCTGTTGAAAGAACGAGTTTTATAAATCGGTAGGATTGTTAGATTAATATCTGTTGTATCCGCCACCGCCGTTTCCACGATCGCGATTACCGCCACCGTATCCACCGCCGCCGCGATTGCCACCACCGCCAAAGCCGCCGCGATTACCGCCGCCGCCACCATAAGGCTTCTTCTTGAATCCGCCTCTTTCGCCTTCTGGGCGTGGTGTTGATTCGTTCACAACAATTTTGCGATCCATTACCTCAGTATCGTGTAATGCTGCGATAGCTGCACGAGCAGCATCATCATCAGCCATTTCAACGAAACCAAAGCCTTTGCTGCGGTCGTTGTTAAATTTGTCGGTAACGATTTTGGCACTGCTTACTTCACCATAGGGAGCAAACAGATTCTGAAGGTCTTCACTAGACATGTTCCAGTTAAGATTTCCAACGTAAATGTTCATTTTTTAGAAATTAAGTGATCAAAAAACCAAAGCAAAAATAGTAACCAAAAACCCTGAAACATTTACGTGAAAACGTTCTGAGACCTGGAACTTCCGCATTTGGACAGTTAAAGATAGGGATTTAACTGAATTAGCAGCATTTTTCCCAAAAAATGACAATTATATCAAGAAATCGCTAAAAATACCGCGAATGCGGTATTGTGGACATTTCCACTTGAAGATACATTCACCCAAAATTCAACTATGTACAGAAGAGGTCTTTTATTATTCTTTTTATGCATTTGTTTTTTTGCAAATGCCCAAAAAATCAATGTTGTTTCTTACACTTTTGACGATGATAGGTTTGGGCTTGTGAAATTTGCTAATTCGATGAAATCCGATTCTACCGATTATGGAATAGAAAACGGTAAATATGTCCTACAAAATTTTCAGAAGCGAAAAGGTCAAATGAGATGGATTAACTACAACTATGGACTTAATAGTAATGCCAATACCAGCTATAAAGTTTCTGTGGTTCAATTGTCTGGTGCTCAGGATTTCTCTTATGGAATGATGGTGCATGGGGAAGACGGGAATAATTATTTACTGTTTGGAATAGCTAGCAATGGTTACTATTTAATTGAATTTGTAAAAAGCGGAATGGTTACTAAAATTTCCAATGGTTGGGTAAAGTCTTCTATTGTAAAAACGGGATATAATACGGTCAATGATTTATATGTAGAAAAAAAGGGGAATGATTATCGGTTCTTCTTAAATGATATTGCCATTCAGACTGCAACACTAAGTCTCACAAAGTTCTCTCCCAAAGTGGGCATTTTCGCCAATAGCAATATGAAAGTGGCATTTGATAAGTTAGAAATTGATCAATGGATCGATCAGAAAACGGTGAGTGGAAAAATAGTTCCAGGATATACCCCATCCAATAGATTACCAGTGGCTGCTAAACCGTTTTTGAATGTTTCGAAGAAGAATCAACTCTATGGAATTACATATGGTGCTTTTGATTATTGGTATGGAGTCATGGATAAAGATGGATATCGATTGATTGATCCCGTCTTTAAATATGCCTATTCCACAGGTGATTATATAGTAGGAGGTAATGAATCTAAAAATGAGTTAGGCGTTTTTGATTGGCAGGGTAATATTATTATTCCGCCTATCATGAAAAAAATCAATAGCAGCCAATACCAGGGAATAACTTATTTCTCTTGTCGTTCGGAATCAGGACTATGGGGACTATTAGACCAATCAGGAAAAACGATTCTTCCATTTGTTTACAGTTATATAGATCTTGTATCGGAAGGACATGTTTACATGAAAAATGCCAATGGTTGGGGTGTGGCAGATTTAAACGGAAATATAAAAATAAAAGCAGGCAGTATTGAGGATGCAGATGAACTTTCTAAGTCTTCCTTCAGATTACCTGTTAGAGTGAAACAGGGGCAAATCATAGCCAAAGCAAAAACACAAGATGGAGGCATGAAAGGTGTAATGGATCTGCAGGGCAATTGGGTAGTATTGCCTAAATATTTTGACATTAATTATGTGGATACCAATCAGTCTTATATTGTGTATTCACCTAAGTCCACAGATAAAAATAGGCTGGTAAAAGGAGTTATAGATAAGAATGGTAAGGAAATAATTCCTACTAAATATTCTACTTTGTTCGTTGTTGGGAAAAATTATGTTGCAGCAGAAGGGGACGATCCTGAAGGGTATGATACTATTGAAGAATCGGATGAAGACGACGAAGAAGCTTTATTGGATTTATTAGATGCATTAGACGGTGCAAAAGACACCCGAAAATGGGGGATTTTTAGTGCAACAGGAAATACACTTGCTCCTTTGAAGTACGCAGATATTTCAACCAGTGCCGATATCAATATTTTACAATGCAAACAGCCGGTGAATGGTTCAAAAAACGAAACTCTTTCTCTCTACGATCAGTCCACTAAAACTGTTATAAATCTTAGTTCATATGAAATTGAAACAAAGGATTCAAACTTGTTAAAAGAAAAGCCCAAGGGGGATTATAGACGCAACTATAGTTATTATGCCGATGGACTTATCAACGTAGGAAAAGGGGGTAAATGGGGATTTTTAGACAAGCTAGGTAAAGTGCAGATTCCCTTTCAATATGATTTTGCTTCTGCGTTCAGTAATGGAATGGCTATGGTAAAAAAGAATAAAGAATGGTTTTATATCAATAAAGCGGGCAAGCGTCTTTCTGATTCAGAAATTCCCAAAAGCAATCCAGATAAAGAACTACCACCCATACGCCCTGGAGCATTGTAAACAATGAATTTGCTTTTATCGGGGGGTAAAAGCAAAACGGCCCGATGAGAATCGGGCCGTTCTATTTTTTGGTATTAGAAAGATTAACCTTCTACTACTTCAAAGTCAATTTCAGTGTTGTTTCCGTTACCGAAGTCGATAGTAGCTTTGTAGCTTCCCAACTCTTTTACTTCATCAACAATGTTGATACGCTTGCGGTCAATTTCATAACCTTTCTGGTCACGAATAGCACGGGCAATTTGTAAAGAAGTAACAGCACCAAAGATTTTACCACTTGTACCAGTTTTAGCACCAACTTTAACAGGAGAAGATTTTAATACTTCTACTACTTTGTTGATTTCAGCTAGCATCGCAGCTTCTTTCTTCGCTTTTACCTTTAACTTTTCTTCTAATTGCTTCAAATTAGAAGGGCTTGCCTCAACAGCAAACTTTTGAGGAATTAAGTAGTTACGAGCGTAACCGTTCTTTACGGTAACTAATTCGTTTTTACCACCTAAATTGTCTACGTCCTGAATTAAGATTACTTGCATCTTGTTTTGATTTAGTCCCAGCGCCCAATCAATGATAGTTGATTTGACTGTCTCGCTTATTGCTAAACGATTAGGGATGGTTAACTAATATTTCTATTTTAATAAGTCAGTAACATAAGGCAACAAAGACATCTGACGTGCCTTCTTAACCGCATCTGTTACTTTACGCTGATACTTCAAAGAGTTACCAGATAAACGACGAGGCAACAACTTACCCTGTTCGTTAATGAACTTCTTTAAAAACTCAATATCCTTATAGTCTACATACTTAATACCGTACTTCTTGAAACGACAGAATTTCTTCTTTGGCTTCTCCTGCTTAATCGCGGTAAGGTATTTGATTTCATTCTTTGCCATGATTATGCTTCGGTTTTTTCAATTTTAGGAAATCCGCCATTTCTCTTGGTATAGTTGTACTCGACGGCGTATTTATCGAGACGGGTAACCATGTGACGCATTACTTGCTCATCACGTAAAAGTTGAATCTTCAACTTCTCAACTCCTTCAGCAGGAAGTGTGAATTCTAAAACCCAGTAGATACCTGTGGTTTTCTTTTGAATTGGGTAAGCCAAAGACTTTAAACCCCAAGGATTGCTGTGAACGGTAGCACCGCCCAGTTCAGTGATAATGTCCTGGAATTTCTTCTGAGCAGACTTAAATTCGTCTTCAGAAAGAACCGGAGTGAAAATCACCATCAATTCGTAATTGTTCATTACTTGAATTTTTTTGGTTAAAAATTGGTTTTTTCCCAGTGGATTCCTGCAAGCAGGAAAATCTGCCAAATACAGATTTGGGGCTGCAAAAGTAGGAAGAATAACCTTTTTAACCAAATTAACGACCAGCCAATTCAATCATAGTACTCAATTCAGACACTAATTTGTCAATATTGGAGTCTCCACCCACGCTTTTAAACCTGATTTTACCGTTTTTATCCAAAATGAACTTGGTAGGAATACCATCTACTTTATAGGCAGAAACTACTTTATAGGCATCAGATGAATCTTTTTCGTCATATAAGACATTGAAGCTGTATTTATTTTTGGCAATAAAATCACCCACTTCTTTGGCACGCTTTTCCATGCTTTCATGGTCTTCCCAAGTGTCAACAAACAAAAATGCCACATTAGGATCATCTTTGTATTTATCTAAAGCTTTTTGCATGCCCGGGAAAGAAGCTATACAAGGTCCGCACCAGGTTGCCCAGAAGTCAATCACCACTACTTTGCCTTTTAAACTTGCCAGTTGAACTTCCTTGCCTTCCAGATTTTTCAGTTTGAAATCAACGGAGGGCTGGTCAATCATTTTCTTGAGCAGGTCTTCTCTTACTTTTAGTGAAGCTGCACTGCCCAATGCTAGCATCTTGTTATTGGCTGCATTTTCGGAACCCAGTTCTTTAACAAGTGCCTTTGTTAAAATTTCTTTTGTTTTGGAACCAGCCGTGTTTTTTTCTACCAATGGACTAAGGCTGGCAATGATTTCTGGATTGTTTAATACTTTTTCAGCAATTTCAGCATACCTATCATTGTATTCACTATTCGCCCAATTGTATCCTTCGCAGCCTTCTTTGGCATAATTCAAGGCATTTGCATAGTCTTTTTGTTTGAAAAGAATATAGGCATATGTATCTGCATACATACCGTAAGCTGATTTTCTGCTTTCTTGCCAAAGTTCGTCTGTATATAAATCAGGCTTTGATTGTGTTGGGTTTTTCAATTCATTCTTAGCCCATATAACCGCTTCTTTAGACAGCTTTTCTGCCTCCGCAATCAATGTATCTTTTTTATAAGCCCAATCCCAGGCAATATTGTTGAATAATGCAGTCTTGTTTTCCATGGATAACTGAGAGCAATATTGTAAGAATTTATCCAGCTTAAATTCTTTTGCATTTTTTACATAGCTCTGTGCCAAGGACTCATACGCCCAGCGATATTGATTTTTTTGTCTTTCATCTTTAGCAGGGTATTGGAATATAATTTTATCTAATGTATCGGCTCTTGCATCTAAATTATCGATAGTATTTAATGCCAAAATCTTTTCTTTCACTTTCCAATTTCCCTCTGGATATTTCGACTTCATTTTGTCGGTAATTTCTTTTCCGAGGTCTAACTTTTTTAAAGCATTGGCAAACATAGAAAGTGTTGCATAGTCATCTTCTCGTATAGATGGGTGGTTGAGAACTTCTCTCGAAATGCGATTGAAATTACTATCCAATAATTTTCGATTGGATTGGTAATTCACGTTGAAATATTGCTGGTAGAGCTGATAATGGTTTTGGGGATATGCATTCCATTCCTGATTGAACAATGCACTCGCTTTTTCTGGATTGGATTCAATGCCAAGATAGTATTCTCCCAATCCACTATATACACTGGCTAGTGCGTGTCTAGATCCTAAAATTGGTTTGCCTGTTTTATCATGAACCAATATGATATACCCCTGCTTTTTATTGCTTTCAAAAACAGCGCCCTCTTTCACCATGAATGCAAGCGCTTTAGCGGTTTCTGGAACAACAAAAGATCCAGTATACAATCCGTTTTTACCAATGATGGGTTTAATCTCAATAACCCCATTTTTATTCTCCAAAAAATTAAAATGAAAAATGGCCAACTTCGGTTCTGATTTACCTGGTAATGCTGAACCTTTTGCGTTATAAGTAAAAACAACTTTGTCTCCAGCTTTTGGTTTTTGTGGCTGGTAAGTAAAATTTTGAGCCGATACTGTTTGAGTGAAAAACAGAAAAGTGATTAGACTGAGGATTTTAAACATAAATGTTGGATTAAATGAGGATATAATTTACTGATTAAAACAATCGTCAAATGTTAAATATTTATAATCTTTGAAAATCAACTCTTTATATGTTCATGAGTAATGGTCCCCTTTAGCGTTTAAGAACAATATAGGTAGGATAGTGATCACTAAACCCGCCTCTGTATTGGTTCCCATCCCAGGTACGCATGGGATAACCTTTGTATTTTCCTGTGTTCTCGGTCATGAAAGGTTTTTGAAAAATAACTGCTTTTACATATTGCCAGTTTTTATTATTATCCGTTTCTATGTGCAACCAACTATTCGAAAGCAAAATCTGATCGAATAATCCCCACACATCTCTGTTGGCAAGTGTGCCGAAACCTTTTTGGTAAAAAGAAATCCATGGGTTGTACAAAAGTTGATTGCTTGCTGCTTGCTGATTGCCTGTTGCCCCTAATACATTCAGAATACTCGGATCGGTTGGGTTATCATTGAGATCGCCCATGACGATTATTTTAGCAAATGCATCTTCCCCCCGTATGGAATCTATATGTTGTCTGCAGGTTTTAGCTGCGGCCGCTCTTGCAGGGGCGCTTCTGTCTTCTCCACCTCTTCTGCTAGGCCAGTGGTTTACATACACATGAATCGTTTCTCCGCTTAGTTGTCCTTTCACATACAATATATCGCGTGTATAGTAAGCGTCTTTGCTGCTGCCAGGCAAATTCACCTGCAAGCTTTGAGCGATATACGGATGAAAAAAATCGGGCTGATACAATATGGCAACGTCAATCCCCCTGGCATCTCTGGAATCAAAATGAATAAAATGAAATTGCTTATTGCGCAGTATAAAATGGTTCACCAGCTGATTCAAAACCGTATCATTTTCTAATTCTGCAACACCTATAATGGCGGCTCCGCGGGGATGATCTGCTGTGCCCAGTTGATTAAGTACATAAGCAAGTTTGAATAACTTGTTCTGGTAGATTGTTCCCGAATAATGCTTGGTACCTAAAGGCGTGAATTCATCGTCATTCACCAAGGGATTGTCGATTGTGTCGTATAAATTTTCAAGGTTGTAAAATCCAATGACTGCTTTCTCTACTGGCTTTTTTTCTTGCCATTGAATCAATAAACAGAAAATTAAAATGGTTCTCCAATTCATTCAAACAATATGCAGAATAATGGAGTGTTGATGAACCGTATGAATACCCTTTGTTCAGGGGGATTACAACTGCCGTTTTCAGGTAGTTCACTCAAATATTTCAGAAGGTTTTATTATTTGATTCAGTCGCCTTAGTTTTAATTTGTTTGTAATTCCGCAAGTATTTACCAATGCGGAAAAGTTTCTTTTATTCATGTGCTTTTTCAGTAAGCCTTTACATTTTTGTAAACAATGAAATCAATGCTCAGCCTGCACCTATAGTGAAACCTTTTGGTAAAAAAAATCAATGGGTAGATAGTACGCTGGATAAAGAGGGCTGGAAATATTTTAAAGATCAATATGTACAGGATATTGCCGAAGAAGAGGGAGAATCACTGCCAGCTTCAGTCCCCTCCATGCTTCAATCGGGAAAGGATTTATTCAATGCTTTAACAGGGTTTAGTTTCAGTGTGCGAAGATTCAGACCAAGAGGACTTTCTATTCGCCATTTTTTGCAGTTTGTGCAAGATATCAATATGAGTCAATTGTCGGATGGTAGTATTCCTTGGGCCAATTGGGGAGGACTGAATGAAGTAACCGCTAATCAGCAACTGGCTGCCGGGTTGCGAAACAATGAATATCATTTTGGTGCTGCAGGTAGTGCGGTTTTTATGCAGTTGAATGCAACTAAATTATTTCCCCAGACAACCATTACACACAATATTTCCAATCGAAATTATCATCATCGATTTGCTTTTACCAAAGTCTGGAATACAACCAAAACCGGATGGACGATTGCGCATAGTATAGCTTTCAAGAAGGGGAATGGAGGTCAGTTTCCAGCCAATGTATTCGAAGGTGTTTCTTATTTCCTTTCTATCGACAAACATTTCAATAATCAGCTATGGTCATTGGTGCTAATAGGCAATCGTCAAATGAATACAAGAACGGCTGCTGTAACTGAGGAACTGATTCATCTAACCAATAATGAATTGTATCAGCCAGGATGGGGATGGTATCAGGGCAAAATAAAGCAAGCCAACTGGCAGTTTCAGCATCAGCCCATTGCACTCTTTTCCCAGTCTTATCAGATAAATTCAATCATTAAGCGTGTGAGCACTCTTATGGTGAGTTCAGGTGAAAAATTCAATCGTGGATTGGATTGGTATAATGCTCCAGATCCCAGACCTGATTATTACCGATACCTGCCGTCTTTTTATAAGGATAGCCTTCTGCAAAATCAGGTTATTGATTTTTTGCAGCATAATCCCTCCCAGTTACAATTGAATTGGGAGAAAATGTATCAGGCAAATCAACAAAGCACAGCGGATAAGCGGGCAAGATATTTTATTGATGATAAGGTTGAGCGAGCTACCAGGCTGGCTTTCAATATCCGTTATCAGATTGAGTATAGTTCGTCTTTAAAACTGCTATTGCAATATCAATACAAATGGGAACGATACCATTATTTTAAGCGGATTCATGATTTGATGGGTGCAGCTTATTCGGTTAACTGGAATCAGTTTGCAGAGGACGATCCCAATGCAGGGGTTGCTATACAAAATGATTTGCATCATCCTGATCAATTGTTGCAAGTAGGTGATTCCTGGGGGTATAATTACAAAATGCATTTGCAGCAATGGGTTGGTCTTGCCCAACTGGTTTATGTTTTGCCTAAATGGGATATTTTTTCTGCCCTTGAATTGAGTAGCACAAACTATCGGCGGGAAGGGCTTTACAGAAACGGATTGTTTCCAATGCGTTCCTTTGGTTCGTCAGAAAAAGACTGGTTTGAAAATTGGCAATTTAAATGGGGGATTACCTACAAGATCAATGGGAGAAACTATGCTTACTTGCATGCAATGACAGCTTCTAAAGCACCTCTAGTCAATGATATTTATCTTTCACCCAGAGTCAGTGCTATCAAACATCCGGCTATTGAAAGTGAATCTTTTGGCATGATAGAACTAGGATATATTCTCAATGCCCCTTCACTTAAAGTTCAGTTCAATGGCTATTATCATCAAACAAGGAATGCCATGGACGTGATGAGTTTTTATCATGACGGGTACCGCAATCTGGTAAACTATGCATTGTCCAATATTGGCATAAATGCATTCGGCTTAGAGTTGAGTGCTTCCCTTGAATTGCGTGGTGGGTTTTCCTTCAATGCAGCTATCAGTTTGGGGAATTACAATTATAGTAATCGCCCTACTTATCGGATCATGCCAGACAATGCTGTTTTTGAAACAGAGAAAGGAATGATTTTTTTTAAAGGGTATCCGGTTGCCGGAATGCCTTCAATGGCTTTTTATCACGGACTTTCTTATCGATTGAATGGCAATTTATTTGTTAATCTGAGTGGCTCTTTTATGGGGCCACAGTATTTGGCTATGAATCCATTGCGGCGGTCTGCGAATTCGATTAATGGGAATATGATTCAATCAGCAATTGAAAGCTGGACAAGACCTTCTTCTCTTTCTTCTTTATATGTAACGGATTTGGCTCTAGGTTATAGCTTCAGGCTTTACAAAAACAGTAAGGGAAAGTCTTATGCATTACAGTGTTTTCTTGGAGTCAATAATTGTTTCAATCAATCATTTGTTACGGGCGGATTTGAACAGTTAAGAATGGATCAGTCGGGAACGGATCTTAGTCGTTTCCCCAATAAATATTATTACCGACAAGGGCCGCTTTATTCACTGAGTTTAAAATGGAAATTATGATTCAAGGGTATATGCAAAAATTGCATCAGCTTTTTTTCTTTTTGTTTCTTTGTTGCTGGTCTTGCAATAAAAACCGCGATATGCCACCTTCTTTGGAAATAGCCGCGGAACAAGTGAATACTTCTATTAAAAGCATTTACAATTCTCATATTTCAGGAAATGCAGAACAGTTTGTTAATAATGAAATTATTACAGGAATTGTTACTGCCAATGATGCTACAGATAATTTTTATAAAGCCATTGTAGTGCAGGACAGCACGGCAGCAATTACGCTTAAATTGGATGGATTTAGTTTGTCTGCACTTTATCCTTTGGGAATGAGAGTGGTAATCCGTTTGAACGGAATGTGGATGGGGGAATATGGCGGGATGTTGCAGTTGGGAGGAGGTATAGACAGATCTGATCCGCAGTTTCCCTCTATCATCCCTTTACCTGCTTCTTTATTTCAGAAACATATAATCACTTTGCTTTCTCAGAAAATGCCAGAACCATTGGAAGTTACCTATGATCAGTTACATGATTCGCTGCATAGCAGACTCGTCAGGTTGAATAATATTCAGTTTTCAGAAAATGATACAGCATCTTATTTTGGAGATTGGGTTAACAAAGCAACCAATAGCCTTTCCCTTAAATTTTGTAGTGGTGGAACAGTCTATTTAAGAACGAGTGGCTTTGCTAAATTTGCAAAAGTTAAATCGCCTAAAGGCAGTGGTAGTGTCATTGGAATTTATTCTGAGTTTGGCGCTCAGCGGCAACTGATGATTCGCGATACCAGCGACCTATTTTTCTCTGCCAATCGATGTATTACTAATATTGGATATACATTATTTTATGAGGATTTTGAGCAATACCCTGTACAGGCTACGCTTGCGATTCCAAACTGGCAAAACATACCTGAGCAGGCTAAACAGTTTTATCAGATTCAACGCTTTCAGCAAAATTCATTTGCATCGGTAACGGGCTTAGGTTCTCAAGCTTCTGCTATTTCAAGTTGGCTGATTTTACCTCCCCTCCAATTAAATAATAGCACCCATGAGCAACTTAGTTTTTTAACAAAAGAGGCATTTGACAATGGAGCTTCCCTTGAGGTATTGGTGTCTGCTAATTATGATGGAAAGGGACAGCCCTGGAAAGCGAAATGGCAGCCCTTGAAAGCCAATATCGCCAAAGGTGCTGGCAATGGTATTGGTGCCAGCTGGGTGAATTCGGGAAATATTTCCCTGCATGGAGTGCAGGGTTTGATACATATTGGTTTTCGTTATACGGGTACCGATCAGGTCGGTGCTGCGGGCAAGAGAAATACCAACTTCTGGGTAGATGATGTTAAAATTACTGCTCAATAATGCCATTATTGGCTGAAACCCTTGTTATACAAGGATTTTTGCTAACTTAGTACTATGTTAACCGCAACCGATTTAACGGGAGAGGAAACGCAAGACAAAAAAAATCCAAGATTCCTCCTGCTCATGCTGGCTTTGTTTATTATGGCCGGTATAGGGTATGCTGCATTTTGGTGGATCCAACAGAAAGAAACAATTGTTCCCATAGTTAAAGAAGAACAAGTAGTAGATGAGTCTGCTCAGGCCTGGTACGAAGAGCAGAAAAAGTTAATGGAGGCGCAGTTGAATATCTCACCAATAACTGATTCAGCCAATCATAATGACTCCGCTTTACATACAGCGACCCCTGTGAATGATTCAGCTGCTATTGCAGAAGCGGCACCAACAGTAACAACAAAGGCTGCGGAAGCTGCGCCCGCTATTGATAAACCTGCAGTTGTAAAACCCACAGAGATTGAGCCCTCTGTTGCAAAACCTACAGTATCTAAACCTGCAGTGGTTGTGTCAGCGGTTGGAAAGCCAGCACTAATTAAACCTGCAGCATCCGCTACCTCAGAGATGAAACCTGCCCGCATCAGAGCGTCTTATCCCTTAGAAAATACGGAAAGAGCAGAAGCCCCGCGTATAAAACCGGAAAAGAGGGTTGATGATAATATCCGTTCCAAATCCACCATACAATATTGGGACGAACAAACAATTCAGCAAACCTATAACGGCAGTATACCGCCTACGAATAACCGCAGACCTGCTAGTCAATACATTTATTCTGAACCCGTAAATAACAATACTGCTCCTCCCAAAAATGATTTTGCGTCGGTGATGATAACAAGAGAGGAACTGGAAGAATTCATGCGTCAGTTTCCTTATAAAAAGACCACCATTCAGTTTGTTACATACAACAGACCAACAGAGGGAACAGAAGCCATTAAAGCCCAAATCATTCAATTTCTAAGACAACAGGGGTATACTGATATTGAAGTGAATTGGAATATCTGGTCAGACTATACTCCTGTTAGGGAGGTACATTATGGCAAATATGGCTTAACCGGAGCTTGTTTCTACATCCCGGTCCTCAAATAGGTAGAATCTGTCAAAATTTTCCTTTTTTAATGGTCTGCTCCAAATTATTTGACATCCTGTCAGCGGTTCTGTAATTGGTACTTTCTTTGCTAACTCATGGAAAAAACATTGATATGCAAAAAGGACAGATACGCGTACAGACAGAAAACATCTTCCCGATCATCAAAAAATTCCTTTACAGTGATCACGAAATCTTCCTAAGAGAGCTGGTAAGTAATGCTACCGATGCAACCCAGAAAATCAAGACGCTTTCTTCAATAGGAGAGGCAAAAGGAGAGTTAGGGGATTTGCGCATTGATGTTATTTTGGATGCAAAAGAAAAAACCATCACCATCGAAGACCGCGGTGTGGGTATGACCAAGGAAGAAGTAGACAAATACTTGAACCAGGTGGCTTTCAGCGGGGCTGAAGAGTTTCTGACCAAATACAAAGATGCCAGTATCATTGGACATTTTGGACTGGGTTTTTATAGTGCCTTTATGGTGGCTTCCAAAGTGGAAGTGATTACGCAAAGTTATCAGGAAGATGCTGCTACTGTTTACTGGAGTTGCGATGGTAGCCCTGAATTTGAATTGTATGAAGTAGAGAAAAAGCAAAGAGGTACCCGAATTATTTTGCACGTAAATGAAGAAAGTGCAGAATTTTTGGATGCATATAAATTAAAAGGTATCCTGGAAAAGTTCTGTAAATTCCTTCCTATTCCTATTTATTTCAAAGATCAAAATGAAGAAGTAAAAAAAGGCGAGGAGAAAACCGAAGAAAAATCTATTAACAATACCAATCCAATCTGGGTTAAGAAGCCAAGTGAATTAACAAAAGAAGATTACGAAAAATTTTATCGCGAATTATATCCTTTTGGTGAAACCCCGCTTTTCTGGATTCACCTCAATGTTGATTACCCGTTCAATTTAACCGGAGTTTTGTATTTCCCTAAAATCAAGCAGAGTTACGAAATCCAAAAAGACAAAATCCAGTTGTATTGCAACCAGGTTTTTGTTACAGATGAAGTAAAAGACATTGTGCCTGAATTTTTAATGCTGTTGCATGGTGTAATTGACAGCCCAGATATTCCGCTGAATGTTAGCAGAAGCTACTTGCAGGGCGACCCGAATGTTAGAAAAATCAACGCACATATCACCAAGAAAGTGGCAGATAAGCTAGAAGAAATTTTCAGAAATGAACGTACCGAATTTGAACAAAAGTGGGAGAGCCTGGGATTGTTTGTGAAATACGGTATGATGACCGATGATAAGTTTCTGGAAAAAGCCAACAAATTCCTGGTAATGGAAAATGTAGACGGCAAATTCTTCACATTGGATGAATACAAAGCTGCTACAGAATCTACACAGAAAAACAAAGAAGGTAAGCATATCGTTCTTTACACTACCAATCCAGTTCAACAGGACGCATATATTCAGGCATGCAAAGCCAGGGGCTATGAAGTGGTTAAAATGGAAACACTGGTAGATGCTGCATTCCTGAACACCATGGAAATGAAATGGGAGAACATTGGTTTCGTTAGAGTTGATGCAGATATTGTAGACAATCTGATTGACAAACAGGAAAGTAATGAATCTGTTTTATCTAAAGAAGAAACAGAAAAACTCAAGAATTTATTTACGCTTCAGATTCCGGAACTACACGTTACAACTGAAGTAAAAGGATTAAGTACAGATACACCTCCGGTGATTGCAACCCGTCCCGAATTTATGCGTCGTATGAAAGATATGGGTGCTGCAGGTGGTGGTATGACTGCTTTCTATGCACAGATGCCCGATGAAGTAACTTTAACAGTGAACGGAAACCATCCTGTTTTCCAGACTATTCTGAAAGAATCCAATGAATCAGTAAAAACCAATCAGGTAAGGAATTTGGCTGATCTGGCATTATTGTCTCAGGGATTACTGAAGGGAGCAGAACTGACGAACTTTATTAATCGCTCTGTAGAGATGATGCAGGGAGGAGGTCAATAACTTTTAGTTGTAAACTGGTATTACCCTGCCATTCATTTTCATCAATGGTAAATACCAGGTCAACAGACTGATTGTTTTGCAGGTATTTAATTTTTTCACCCAGATTGAAACCAATCCCGGATAAAATTTTATCACCTTGTTTCACTACAACACGAAGATGCAGGTCTTTTACCACTTTGGTATAGCCTGCATCTTTTACATTTCTGGCAATGAATACAGGTTTCATATTATCCGGACCAAAGGGCTCCATTTGTTTAATGATATTGTAAAATTTGTCGGTTATATCAGCAAATTGTATTTCTGCATTGATCACTATTTCAGGAATCAATTGTTCAGGAGTAATACTATTGGCAACTACTTCTTCAAAGGCTTTTTTAAAATTGTCAATCTGATCAATTGCAAGCGTCATACCTGCTGCTGCAAAATGGCCACCATAGCCTAATAAATATTGTCTGCAGGCATGAACAGCCTCATATAAATTAAAACCAGCAACACTTCTGGCGCTGCCTGCTGCATAATCACCGCTTCTGGTAAGTATAATGGTTGGACGATAATACGTTTCAATTAAACGACTGGCTACAATTCCTACCACTCCTTTATGCCAGTTCTCATTGTACAATACTGTTGTTTTTTTCTTTTCATTCAATGGGTCTGCCTTAAGCATTTCCATTGCATCTATCGTGATAGAGGCGTCGGCTTCTCTTCTGTCTGAATTATCACTATGTAATAGTTGTGCAAGTGCAATAGCCTGTGTTTTATCTTTCTCTATAAATAATTGTACTGCTTTTTTAGCATCATCCATCCGGCCAGCTGCGTTTACTCTGGGAGCGATTACAAATACCAGATTGGTTAAACTCATGGGCGTTTTGGCATTGGCCAGTTCCATCAGTGCTTTTATGCCTGTTGCAGGATTGCTATTTACTTTTTGTAGACCCAGAAAAGCAAGTGTTCTGTTTTCACCTGTTACCGGAACAATATCTGCGGCAATGGCAATCGAAACCAAATCCAGATACTGTAAATATTGTTCGGATGGCAAATTCAGTTTTTCACTAAGTGCCGTCATCAGTTTAAATCCTACCCCACAGCCGCAGAGCTCTTTGTAAGGATAAGTACAGTCTTTTTGTTTGGGATTTAAAATGGCAACCGCCTTCGGGATAATTTCATCTGGTAAGTGGTGGTCACATACGATAAAATCAATTCCAAGAGATGCTGCATAGGCTATCAGATCGGCAGACTTAATTCCGCAGTCCAATGAAATAATTAAACTGTGTCCCTGTTCTTTTGCATAGTCTATTCCAATTTTTGAAACACCATATCCTTCTTTATACCGGTGGGGTATATAAAATTCAACAGTGTCATGAAGCGATTGTATAAACTGAAACATGGACGCAACCGATGTGGTACCATCAACATCATAATCGCCATATACCATTATTTTTTCATTGGCATTAATGGCTTTAATGATTCTGTCTACTGCTTTATCCATGTCTTTCATCAGCCATGGATTATGTAAATGGGAAAGTTCGGGTCTAAAGAATTCTCTTGCAGATTCAAAATTGGTTATACCACGCTGCACTAAAACAGCGCAGATAGTAGGGTTGATTTTTATAGCAGATTGCAAAGAGCTGATCTGCTCTTTGTCTTGCTTTAATATGTTCCACCTTTTCTGCATTAGTATGCCCTGTCTGTAGTGTAACGAACCAGTTCTTCCAAAGCATCTCTCACTTCTGAAGGTGGAAATTGGTAAAGTATTTCCAATGCTTCATCTCTGTATGCAAACATTTTTTGGGTTGCATAAGCTATACCACCTAATTCTTCAACCTGTTTAATTACAAAAGCAACTTTATCAGTTTGTGTGTTCTGATTTTTGATGATATAAATTATCTTCTTTCTGATATCAGGCGAACAGTTATTTAATACATATATCAGTGGAAGTGTTAGTTTTTTCTCTTTGATATCGTTACCTGTAGGTTTCCCAATATTCTGACTGCTGTAATCGAACAAATCGTCTTTTATTTGAAATGCCATGCCTACCTTTTCTCCAAACAATCTCATTTGTTCAACTAAAACAGGATTGTCAAAAGTTGTAGACGCACCGGCTGAACAGGCAGAAGCCAATAGTGATGCGGTTTTTCCATTAATGATATCATAATAGATGGATTCACTCAGGTTTAAATTCCGAGACTTTTCTATCTGTAATAGTTCTCCTTCACTCATCTGCTTTACCGCCTCGGAGAGTATGCGTAATACCTCATGGTCCTTATTGTTTAATGAAAGCAATAATCCCTTTGATAAAAGATAATCTCCCACTAAAACGGCAATCTTGTTTTTCCAGAGGGCATTAATAGAGAAGAAGCCTCTTCTTTCCATGGATTCATCAACCACATCATCGTGCACCAATGTTGCTGTATGGAGTAATTCTACCAGGGAAGCAGCGCGGTAGGTGCTTTCATTGATTTCGCCCCCCAGGCGGGCACTTAACAATACGAACATTGGGCGGAGTTGCTTACCCTTCCGCTTCACTATATACTGCATGATTCTATCCAACAACGCCACTCTGCTCTTCACGGCCTCTCTAAAATGGACTTCAAATTGAGCCAATTCGGCCGAAATCACCTTTTTTGCTAAGTTCATGTTATAATTATGCTGCAATATACCTAGGAAAATGACAAAATAATATGTAAAATGCAGCGTTTATACTATATTCGCAGTCATAACTATCATCTATTCCCCCCAGATAGTATTAAAAAGTATTTATATTAAATTTTAAGTACTTTTACAGCGATTATAATTAATTTTTAAATCAAATATCGATTATGGCAAGCAAGAAGCTCCTTTTATTAGTTGCATTATTTGTGTCCGCACAATTTGTAGCTAGTGCACAGACAAATTGGGGTTGGGATTGGAAAGACACTTCCAAAATTGCAGTGAAAAACCTGCCTCAGCACAATGAATTTATGAATAACCAGTATCCTTACCCTGCAAAGCCAAGAAGCCAGTGGGAATTGGGTTTTAACTTAGGACCAACTTGGTTAACTGGTGATATTAAAAGCAAAACAGGTATTGGCTATGGTGTTTCTTTGAGAAAATCATTAGGTCATGTCCTTTCATTCAGAGGTTCTTTAACTGGAGCTTCAACTTCAGGTGCACCTAATGCTTACGGTGTAGCTGTTGGTCAAACCGCTTACAAGAATACTATGTACGCTTTAGGTTTCGACTTGATTGCGTCTTTAAACACACCAAGCTACTATAGAGGAAATCCTAAAACAAACTTGTATGTATTAGCTGGTTATAGTTTAATGGGTGCCAAGGCTCAATACCAGGGTGCTCCAGGTAACCAACCAGGTGGATACAATATTTTCTATGGTCAGCGTCCTGGACAATTCTTTACAACTGATGGTTTAATCACTACTATGTTCGGTGCAACTGTTAACAACAGACAAGCTTGGGCATTAATGCATGCATGGAACCTTGGTTTCGGTGCTGCTTTTAAAGTAAGTGACAAAGTAAATATTGGTATTGAACAGAAGTTTATTTTCTCTGTAAAAGGGTATGATTACCTTGATACATGGAAAGATGCTAGAAACGAGAACAATGATTATTTCAGCATGACTACTGCCAGAGTTAATATCAACATTGGCGATAACAGCAAGAAAGTACAACCTCTTTACTGGATCAATCCAAACAACTTTATCTACAGCGAGTTAAACGCTCCTCAGCACATGAAAATGCCTAAAGTGGTATTGCCTGATGCTGACAAGGACGGTGTAACTGATCAGTTCGATATGGAACCTAATACTCCAGCTGGCGCTCCTGTTGATTCTCATGGTGTATCTAAGGATACAGATGGTGATGGAGTTCCTGATTACAGAGATAAGGAATTGTTGACTTCTCAAAAATGTTTCCCTGTAAATAATGACGGTATCGGAACTTGTCCTGAGAACGCTTGTTGCAAGGAAATCAGAGAAATGGTTAGCAATATGCAAACTGCAAAAGCTTCTTGCTCTATCGGTGCTTTACCAAGTGTACAGTTCAAAGGAACTACAACTAAGCTAAGCAAAGACGCTATGGTTGTATTAGGTGCAGCTGCAGCTCAATTGAAAGCTAACCCAACTTGTAACGTAAAAGTTATTGGTTACGGTGCTACCAGCAAAGCTGCTCAGCAACAAAGCTGGGAAAGAGTAAATGCTGTTATTAAGTACCTGGTTGAAAAGCAAGGTATTGCTGAAAGCAGATTACTATTCGTCTATGCTCAGGAAGGTAAAGCCGGTTCTGTAGACCTACAGGGTACTACTGAAGAAGGTCCAAACAGCGTTCCTGCTCCACATCCAAACTTGAAAAGCAAAAACTAATTAACGCTTTACATAAAAAAAGCCCCGGGTTTTACCTGGGGCTTTTTTGTTTTTAGCATATGTCTCGTCCTAGTATATCGATACACAAAATGTAAAATATGCAGGACAATCAAGAGAATCAGTATGTTAAGCGAAAACAAAGTGATTACCCTTTGTCGCTAAAATTAGAGATTATTCAAGAAATTGAACGCGGTAAACTATCCACTAGAGGGGCCATGGTCAAGTATGGGGTGCAATCTAGGGCAACTATTATTGCCTGGTTAAGAAAATATGGGAACTTTAACTGGGAAAACCAAACTCCCTCGTATATGCCCAAAACCCCAGAGCAAAAGCTGCTCGAGATGGAATTAAAGATTAAGCTTCTGGAAAAGCAAAAAGCTTTTTTAGAACATCAAGTAGAGCAGGCAGATAAAAAAGCCATGATTTTCGATATGATGATCAATTTGGCAGAGAAAGAATATAATATTCCAATAAGAAAAAACTCCTCACCCGAACAATCGACCAATATCGATCAGAAAAAAAAGAAACGCTAACAGCTACCTGTGCGTTGTTCGGGTTAAGCAGACAGGTCTATTATCGCAGAATTAGGGCTACCAATAAAAGAAAGACACTAGCTCAGGAGGTAATTGATTTAATTGTTCCTATACGTAGAAGAATGCCACGAATTGGCACAAGAAAATTGTATTTCTTACTAAAGCCTAAATTGGAACTACTTGGAATTGGTCGAGATAAGTTATTTGCCATTATGAAAGCCAATCACCTAGAAGTAAAGCCTGAAAGGAGTTACAGGATAACAACTTTCTCTCACCATAGGTTCAGAAAGCATAAAGATCTGGTAAATGGATTATTTATCACAAGACCAGAACAAGTATGGGTGTCCGATATAACTTATATGCAATCTGCCATTGGACACCACTACCTTGCATTGGTTACGGATGCCTACTCAAAGAAAATAGTTGGGTATGACCTATCGAATAATTTACAAACGGAAGGGGTTTTAAGAGCAATGAAAATGGCTATTAAAACAAGAAAATATCGAGAAGCAGTACTCATACATCACTCAGACAGAGGCCTACAATATTGCTCCAATGAATATCAAAGGTTACTTAGTAATCATAAAATCACTTGTAGTATGACGACAGACTCTGACCCCTACTCAAATGCCATAGCTGAAAGAGTCAATGGAATCATTAAAAATGAGTTTTGTATCGAAAACTACAAAGTTGACCTAACTACTCAACAGCAAATTATTAAAGAAACCATTGACATCTATAATCAAGAAAGACCACACTATTCTTGCTCCTATTTAACCCCCAATCAAATGCATTGTCAATCTAAACTTCCTATTAAAACCTATAAAAACAAAAAAGGTAGCAGGAACGCTCCTGCTACCTTTGAATAAACTACTTTTATACTTTAATAACCGTATCGGTTATTTAGGACGGGTCAATAAAAAAGGTTGTAAACAAATTGCTCTGTATTCAACCAATTCATTTTGGGGATTAAATTAAAAATCTAACCATTAAAAAGTCGGTCAAAATGCAACTCGCCAAAATTCTGAAGAGAAGAAAGTTTTAAATCTGCTGCCCCCCACTTCTCATCTTTTATTTGGGAATGGTGAGGAATCACAACGCATTTCATCCTAGCAGATTTGGCAGCAATCATACCGTTGAAAGAATCTTCAAAGCAGATGCATTCAGTTGGTTTGCTGTTCATAGATTCTGCACAATTCAGGTAAACTTGTGGGTGAGGTTTGCCATAAGGAAGAAATTCTGCTGATGCTGTTGCACTTAAAAAAGGTCCTATCCCTGTCATCTTTACTACTAAATCAATTAATTCTGGTGGGGAAGATGTTGCCAGTCCTATTTTAAATTGTTTACTAGAAAAGAAATCAAAAATATGGGGAACACCAGGCATAATGCTGGCTTTTTCTTCAATTTTTCTCAACACAGTTTTTACTATTTCTCTTTCAGCATTGGCAGCATGCTGCATATCTATTTTAAAATAATGGAACCACCAGTCTACAAACTCTTTTGTTCTGAGCCCGGTAGTACTTGCATACATGGCATTGGTTAATTGAACTCCATACGATTTAAATGTATCTGTTGCTGCTTCATGCCAAAGTGGCTCACTGTCAATTAATAAGCCGTCGATGTCAAAAATTACGGTTGTTAATGCCATCTGTTATTTTTTCTCGTGCAAATGTATAATCTATTCCTTATTTTGCACTGCTGGCCAATTATTATCGACATGAATTTAGTGGAAAGACTAAAAAATATTCGTTTAGTAAGATCTTTTGTCTATGGTTTTGTAGGCATGGCAACCTATCCAGGTCTTACTTTAATTAATAGTATAAAAATTGAGGGTACTGAGCATCTGAAAAAATTGCCTAGGAATAATGTACTCTTTGTAAGTAACCATCAGACCTATTTTGCAGATGTTATCACATTCATACATATTTTCTGCGCAGTAAAATGGCGTAAAGAAAATAAACTGGGATTACCTTATTACCTCTTGAATCCTTTCACCAATGTCTATTTTGTTGCAGCTGAAGAAACAATGAATGGTAGTTTGATTAGTCGCTTGTTTAAGTTGGCAGGTGCCTTAACTGTAAAAAGAACATGGAGGGCAGAAGGTAAAGATGTAAGCAGAACAAGAGATGAGTCTGATACACAGAAAATTGATCAGGCCTTAAACAAGAGTTGGGTAATTACATTTCCTCAAGGTACAACCAAACCTTTTGCTCCGGGTAGAAAGGGGACTGCGCATATCATAAAAAATAATCAGCCTGTGGTTGTACCTGTGGTAATTAATGGATTCTGGAGAGCATTCACTAAAAAAGGACTGTCATTTAAAAAGAAAGGTTCCCTTTTATCAGTTAGATTTAAGAAACCCATGATTATAGATTATACCCAGTCTGTAGATGAAATTTTAGATCAGGTAATGGAAGCCATTGAGCAAAGTAAGAATTATATGCTCAAAGGAAAACACCATTTGATGAGTAAGCTGGATAAATAAACGCTTTATTTTACAAAAAGAGCTTTTAATTCACTAGCATCGTCTGGTTTCATTTTGCCAGCTAAAATCAATCTGAGCTGCCTTCTTCTTAAAGCACCATCGTAAAGTTTTTGTTCGTCTTCTGTTTCTGGTATTAATTGAGGAACAGGTCTTGGTTTTCCGTTGGGATCCAGTGCTACGAATGTGAAGAATGCTTCATTACTTTCATATTTATATTGATGTAACAGATCTTCTCCCCAAACTTTCAGGTGTACTTCCATTGATGTATTGAATGCGCGACAAACTTTTGCTTCAATATGCACCACATTGCCCAGTTTGATAGGATTTTTAAAACTTAAGTTATCAACGGACGCTGTCATACCAGGCGTATTGGAGTGCTTTCCTGCAGCAATGCCTGCAGCAATGTCCATCCAGTACATCAATCGACCTCCCATTAAATTTCCGAATGTATTGGTGTCGTTGGGTAAAACCAACTCATTCATTATTGTAAAACTTTCACTTGATTTTTTCGACTCCATAACAGTTGTTTCAAATGCAAATATAGGTTAGCTTATCCAGCTATTGTTAAATGGTAATACTTTCAAGGCTGGATAGGAACGAAGGATCTACATCTGCTCCAATACCCGGCTCATCGGATAGTATCAGTTCCATTCCTTTATATGCTACACCTTTAATAACAGGATCTACTTTGTGACCAAGCAAACAAGTATCTAAATCGAAGAAAACGATATTCTTTTTTGACATAGCAAAATGAACTTTTGCGGTTAAAGCCATTCTGCTTTCCAACATTCCACCCATCATACATGTAATGTTGTTTTTTTCTGCTACATCGTTAATTCTGGTAGCTTCTGCTATGCCACCGCTTTTTGCAAACTTAATATTGATGTAGTGGCAGGCATTATTTCTGATGATTCTTTCAGCATCGTGATGGGTGTAAACAGATTCATCTGCCATAACAGGGATAGGAGATAACTTGCAAAGTGCTGGTAGTAACTCATCATTATAAGTGCGCATCGGTTGTTCGCAGAACTCTACCTGATAAGGTCCCAGTGCTGTTAATGCTTTTACTGCATCATCATATGTCCATCCCTGGTTGGCGTCAATTCTGATGGCTGTATGGTATCCGATAGCTTCACGAATGGCTTTGATTCTCTCTATGTCTTCCAATGCATTTTTCCCTAACTTAACTTTGATGGTTGTTACGCCATTTTCTACAAATGAAATTGCCTGATTAGCCATAGCTTGAGGCGTATCTATTCCAATGGTCAAATCACTGATGACTGGCTTTCGGGTTCCGTCAAGAAAAGCATACAAGGGTTGCCCTGCATGTTGAGCAGCTATATCGTATAGTGCCAGATCAAAAGCACTTTTGGCGGTATAATTTCTCGCAGTGAACAAATCAAGTTCCTTTAATCGCGCATCAATATCCAGCGGATCTTTTTGTTTCCAAATGGCTGCAAATTCTTTAGCCATTTCGTAACAGGTGGCCTGTGTTTCACCAACAATCATGGGGAAAGCAGAACATTCTCCTTTTCCGGTAATGCCTTCATTCGTATGTACACGAATGAATAGGTTTTGTGCATAATGCATAGTGCCTGTTGCAATGGTGAAAGGCACCATGGGGATTGAATATTTGTAAATGTCTATAGAAGTGATTTGCATAAGCAAATGTCTATTTTTCCCGGTAATAGCGTTCACATTTTTTCCAGTACGAAAAGAAGCTACCGAAGTATTGATTTACAGAAGGGAATAGCCATGTTCTTTCTTCCTGTATTCCTCTGTAGTGAGCAGCAATTGGATGCTCTTTATAAATCAGTTCATTTTTACCTGCGATTGATTGCAGTTCCCCGAATGAACCTGTGAATACCTGAATATCGGGTATGTTTTCCTTAGCTAAACTCATTACGAAATTGATGACTTTTTCGCTTACGGGGTACTTGGCAAAATGATCGGGCTCCAACAGCAAAATTCTGTTGGCTTTTAGTTCCTGATGCCAGTTAGGATCAATATTATAAGAGTTGTAAATAAGTGTTGGTAATGCGGAATCAATAGTCGGCGATTTTTTTTCTGGTAATCGAGTTGTTAAAACAGGTGTTTCTGTCAAAAGAAGTGCTGTTGGTATTTGAGCAGGAGGGAACGCTTCATAAGGACAATCTAGATAACTCCCTTGCTGAAAGGAACCTGCATACTTATTGATGTTTTCTTGATTGGCGAAATATTTTTTGCTGCTAAATGATCCTGCAACCCACTGCCAGCTAAGCATATTACTAGCCAGATCTCCATCCAATAAATGGTAGTACATCCATCTTGAAGGCATAAGCCAATGAGCCTTTCCAATATTGCAGGTAAGCATGGCGGTGTACATTCTTGCATGATTGTGCATATAGCCTGTTTGATACATGTTTTCTATGGCTTTGTCAATTGCCTGAATGCCAGTATTGGCAGAAACAATGCAGGAAGGAATTTGCTTATGCGCTATATCTTCCTGTTCTTGTTTCAGGTCTTCAAAGATGGCTGATTGTTTATGCTGCCAGACTCTCTGGAAAAACTCTCTCCAGGCCAGTTCCTGAATAAGCTTTTCGGCAACATACCTACCAAATTTTGGAACAACTATTTCTTTTATTTGTGGTAGCTGAATTACACCTCTGGCAATGTATGGAGAAAGGTAGGTTACAGCACCATTAATGAAATTGCGGGTCTTCTCATATTTCCTAGCATCAGCCTGTTCAATGCGTGCTATAATTTCTTTGAATTGAGTAGGGAACTGAATCATTGTGAAATCTTTTTTAAATAGTCTTCTGCAATTTGTAAATGAGACTGCCTTTTTTGATCCGGCATTTTATCGAATGTTTTGATAAGCATCCCTAGTCTCGGATTCTTTAAGAAAAATGATCTGTGTACATGCATAAAACGCCAGAACAGCGCATCCCATATTTCCTGCCATTTACCTTTAGGGTAATTACTCATTTTCAGAATATAATTACTGCCGCTGATATATGGTTTTGTAGTCATCATCCCGCCGTCTGCAAATTGCGTCATACCATACACATTTGGCACCATCACCCAATCATATGCATCTACATACATTTCCATAAACCATCTGTAAACTTCATCCGGATCAAATTCACATAACAGCATGAAATTGCCTAAAATCATCAGCCTTTCAATATGATGGTTATAGCCGGTTTTTTTTAGTTTTTGTATTGCTTCATCTACTGGTACAATGCCAGTTTCTCCTGTATAAAATGAGTCAGGAATTTTTCTACTGAATCCCCAGTAATTCTTAGTCCTTTGTTTGGAACCGATTCTGCCATATACTTGGTATATAAATTCTCTCCATCCAATAATCTGACGAAGGAAACCTTCCAACGAATTCATTGGAATATCCTGTTCACTGCTATATTCAAGCGTTCTTCTGATAATCCATTCTGGGGTGAGTAAGCCAATATTCATCAGGGGACTTAAAAGGCTATGGTGTAATACGGACTCACCTGATACCATTGCATCTTCATATTTTCCAAAATCATGGAAGCGTTTTTGAAGAAACTGTTCAAACCATGCTTCTGCAGAATGAAAGTCTATTGGATAGTATTGTTGGCTAGATGAACTTCCAAAAGGCGCTTCCTTAACCCCAGGGTTTGTAAAGAAGTATGTTTTTATGTATTCTTTTGCCTCTGAAATAAAGGCATTTTCCTTTGCCATATTAAATGATGGTGGGACTGCATTTTTGGGATATTTTTCTCTGTTATCAGCATCAAAAGTCCATTTACCTCCCAAGGGTTGTCCCTTGTCATTTACCAGAATATTTCTTTGTTTTCTTTGCCATGTATAAAAATCCGTTTGAAAAAATGTTTTCTTTTTGTCAAAATAAGCTGAACAGTTTCCCAATGAGTTTAAAAAACCAGGGTTATCAAAAATTTGAAGTTCAATTTGATGGTCTAAACAAGCTTTTGTGATTCTTCTCGATAACCAATTGTCTGCAGGATCTGCTAGTTGAATTTGTTTTATGCCTTTTTGTTTCAGATAGGGAATTAGCTCAAGAATATTGGAAAGTGGGTTCTGCGAATCTATATATTGAACAGAATGGCCCGCTGCCTTCAAATAAGATTCATAGGCTTTCATGCTGGCGCGGTGCAATAAAAGTTTCTGGTAATGAAATGAATATTGCCTAAAAAACAACCATTCTTCAATGAGGTAGACAGGTTTTTTTTCAAATAATGCTTCGCTCTCCTTAAAAAGCTGGTGCGGGAAGACCAGGTTAACTGTTTTCATAATTAGCTTTTACAACAAATTCATTTTCGCTTTGTTGTATAAAAAAACAGTAAAATGGAATCATTGAAAGGAAGAGTAGTTTTATTGGCAGGTGCTTCAGGCGGTGTTGGGTCGCAGGTTGCTAAACAATTAAGTGCCAGTGGCGCTATCGTATACATAACGGGTAGAAATATGCAGAAACTGGAAGAAGTAGCAATGCAGGCAGGAATCCCGGCTAGCAGGGCTTTTCAGATGGATATTTCTGATGAATCTTCAGTAAACCATGCGGTTTCAGCTGTGTTGGCTCAAACCCCCTATATACATACATTAATCAATGCCACTGGTATTGGAATCATCAAAACCATGGACAACATGGATTCTGCTTCTTTTGAAAAAGTTGTACAGGTGAATCTAATTGGTGCGTTTTATTTGGTAAAAGCCGTTTTGCCGAATATGAAAGAACAAAAAAAAGGCCTGATAATTAATATTCCTGGCGTTTTGGGTAAGGTACCTATGGCAGGAGCTGCTGCTTATAGTGCTAGTAAATACGGGTTGGTAGGGATGATGCAAAGTATAAGGGAAGAACTCAAAAGAACAGAAATACGCATCACCAATATTTTCCTGGGCGGGATAGACTCTGCTTTTTGGGATAATATAGACCTCCGCGTACAACGGGATAAAATGATTATTGCGGAGGAAGCTGCGAAAGCAATCTGGTTTCTCTGCCAGCAACCTTCTAGTGGGGTTGTTAGTGAGATGGTTTTACAACCATTTAACCACCAGGCAATCTGATGATTTTTACCGGTTTTTTGCATAAATAAATCATTCATAAAGATCTTGTACCGATATTTGTGCTACGAACATCTGTTAGTATGAATATTTCCTTTGATAATACCGAAAATGCCTTTGCCTACAAGAGTGATAAGGAATTAAACGGAGCTAAGTTTTTATTTAAAACCATGGAGTATCCTTGGTTTGTTAAGCTGGGAACCACCCTGACTCCTTATGTGATGAAATCAGGGATGCCTCTGGTAAATGGGTTGATCCGCAAAACAATTTTCAAACAATTTGTAGGTGGAGAAACGCTGGAAGAAACTGCCAGTGTAGGAAATTTATTAGGCAAATATGGTATTCAGGTAATTTTAGACTACGGTGTAGAAGGGAAGGAATCTGAAGCAAGTTTTGATCATGCTACTGAGGAATTTTTGCGAGTTATTAACTATGCTGCAACCCAAACCAATATTCCCTTTATCAGTATTAAAGTTACTGGACTGGCCAGATTCGGATTGTTGCAAACATTGAACGAAGCCCCCAGATTAAGAAGCGGTATTCACGATCACGAAGAGGAGATTGCTGAGTGGGACAGAGTAAGAGATCGCATGTATACCATCTGTGAATTGGCAGCAGAAAAAAACATTGGGGTGCTCATAGATGCAGAAGAAAGTTGGATCCAGGACCCTATTGACAGACTTTGCATGGAAATGATGGAAGCTTTTAATAAAGACAAAGTCATTGTTTATAATACCATTCAGTTATACAGACATGACCGCCTTCATTTTTTGCAGCTCTCCTATAAAATTGCCAAGCAACAGCAGTTCAAATTAGGGGTTAAGCTGGTTAGGGGGGCTTATATGGAGAAAGAAAGAGAAAGAGCTTTGGAAATGGGATATGGATCTCCCATACAGCCTAATAAAGATGCTACAGATACCGACTTTAATAATGCAGTTCAGTTTTGTTTTGATCACCTAGAAGATATTTCTGTCATTATTGCTTCACACAATGAAGCGAGTAACTTTCTTGCTGCGCAGATAATGCACGAGAGAAATATACAGCACAATCATCCACATGTTCATTTTTCTCAGTTGTATGGAATGAGTGATAATATCACATTTAATCTTGCAAAAGAAGGGTTTAAGGTTAGTAAGTATTTGCCTTTTGGTCCCATTAAAGATGTAATACCTTATTTGATGCGTCGTGCTAAGGAAAACTCCAGCGTTGCCGGACAAACCGGACGCGAATTATCGTTGATTCGTAAAGAAATTGACAGACGAAAGGCTTTATAATGGTATAAACGGTGCAGCAAAATTCACACAGAATGCATCTTACAAAAAACCGTTATTGATGAGATCGTTTGTATTGCTTTTATTTTTCTTTGTACTTACTAGTATTGCAAGTGCACAGGACGAAAAACCTGTTTTCCAACATTTTTCCAAGGGTAAAACGTTCTGGGGTGTTGGAATTTCGCCCGTTTATTCTGATATGCTTGGGGCCTATACGGATGTATCTATTCGTAAAAACAATACCAGCCTGGGCATATTAATTGCCCCCATGTATGGGAAGTTTGTACAGCAAAATTTTATGGTAGGGTTAATGGGGATTGCGGGTTTTCATACAGAGCAAAATAAGTATTTAACTTACCCCATTACAATTGGATTTCCTCCTTTTTTTCCCAACGTAGAAACCAAAGATGTAAATAATAATTTAGATCTTGGTTTGGTTCCCATCACCCGATACTATTTTAATTTAAACAGAAGAAATTCAATTGCCTTTTTCTTACAGGCCGGGTTACCTGCAGTATATTCAAAATACACCAATTCTACTACATACAAGTACGTGACTGGAAGCGTAGATCGTTTTTCTGGTCAATACGACGAATTTTCAGTAAGAGGCAGTATTGGTTTCGGACTCAGTGTACAGGGTAAAATGGGAAGCTTTGATACCCATGTAAGTAATATGGGATGGTTTTTGAGTTTTAATAAACTGCTCAGTAAGAAATAAGAATCAATAATCACAATTTCTTCACAGATTCAGGAAGGTCAATCAAATGCGGTCAATCTGTTGTTAATTTGTATATGCAACAGTATCACGATTTACTAAGACATATATTGGAAAATGGTGCAAAAAAGACAGACCGTACTGGTACAGGAACAATCAGCTGTTTTGGTTACCAGATGCGGTTTGATTTATCTAAGGGGTTTCCTTTGGTAACCACTAAAAAATTGCATTTAAAGAGTATTATTTATGAATTACTCTGGTTTCTAAAAGGCGATACCAACATTAAATATTTAAATGAAAATGGTGTCAGTATCTGGAATGAGTGGGCGGATGCCAACGGAGATTTAGGTCCAGTTTATGGTAAGCAATGGAGAAGCTGGGAGGGGGCAGATGGTAAAGTAATTGACCAGATTGCTGATGTGTTGAATCAAATTAACAATCAGCCAGATAGTCGAAGAATGATTGTTAATGCCTGGAATGTGGGAGAGCTTTCTAAAATGGCTTTAATGCCTTGTCACAGTTTGTTTCAGTTTTATGTGGCTGATGGAAAATTAAGTTGTCAGTTGTATCAGCGAAGCGCTGATGTGTTTTTAGGTGTTCCTTTCAATATTGCTTCCTATGCATTATTAACGATGATGATGGCACAGGTAACAGGATTAAAGCCAGGAGACTTTATTCATAGTTTTGGAGATGTACATATTTACAATAACCATTTGTCGCAGGTTGAACTGCAATTGAGCAGGGAACCCTATCCACTTCCTCAGATGCATTTGAATCCTGAAGTGAAAGATTTATTTGGATTTAGTTTTGAAGATTTTACATTAGAAAATTACCAATGTCATCCGGCTATTAAAGCACCGGTTGCTGTATAAAATGATTATATCAATTATAGTAGCTGCTTCAGAGAATAATGCTATTGGTTTGAACAACCAGTTACTTTGGCGTTTGCCAAATGATCTTAAGTTTTTTAAACAGACCACCTGGGCAATGCCTGTTATCATGGGACGAAAAACTTTTGAATCCTTGTCGGGAAAACCGCTGAACGGAAGGTTAAATATAGTGGTTAGCAGACAGGATAATTGGCAGGCCGATGGTGTTCAAAAAGCTAGTTCTCTTGATGAAGCAATCGCTATTGCAACTGCAAATCATTATAAAGAAGCCTTTGTAATTGGAGGGGGAGAATTGTATGCTGCAGCGCTTCCTTTTGCCAGTAAAATTTATTTAACAAGGGTAGAAACTACTATTGAAGGGGATACTTTTTTTCCTGAGATTAAAGGAGAGTATTGGGAAATTGTGATGGATGAAACACATCCCGTTGATGAAAAACATGCATTTTCTTATCGTTTCCAAAAGTGGATAAAGAAAAGCTAATATGGCAATCTATCCATTTTTATACGTATGGCTTATCCCTTTCTTAATTATTTTTCTAATTGTCTGGAAAGATCGTCTGGTCAATAGCTGGGTTCAATCCCTTTTGCCAATACTGAATTTAATGTTGATGGTTTTTGCTATATATCAACTCAGGATTATTATTGGATTGATTCAGTTTTTGCGATCTATAGCATCAGCTGCGCCGAAGGATTTTCAATGGCAGGATTATATAGATAGCCATGCAGTCAGGTTGGTTGCTTCAGTATTTGTCCCCTTTTTATTTCTTTTACCTGCTTTCAGTAAAAGCAAATGGTTCAGTTTGGTAATAATGCTATTGTATTTGGATATTGCTGAATTGCCTATCTATGATTGCGGGGAATGGTTTAAAAATATCGCGATTGTTGCAAGCTGGTTTGCCTTGATTGCCGGCGGAAGGTGGTATTGGCTTCAATTGACTCAAAAGAATAATCCATGTACAGTCCAGTCAAATTAGGTCTTAAATATATTCAGTATTGGCTATTTGCAGAAAATGCAAAAGGACATGGAGTTCATTCTCCCTTTGTATTCGAATTGATAGAAAGGGTATTCAATGATGATCGTAATTTTTATTATTTCCCACTAATTGAATCTGCAAGAGAATCCCTTACGAAATCAACTTTAACTCCTCAGAAGTACGATCATTTATTCTTTAGAATGGTTAATTATTTTGGATCTTCTGTGGTACTTGAGCTGGGAACCATGCTGGGAATTACTACCAGCTATCTGGCAGCAGCAAATACCAATGCAAGTGTAATCAGTTTGGAAAAATCTACAGAAACGGCAACTGTAGCCAAAAGACATTTCCAATACCTTGGATTAAAAAATATAGAACAAGTTATTGGTGAGTTTGATGAAACCTTGCCCGTTGTTTTGTCTCGTATTTCCCAACTTGATTTTGTGTTGGTTAACGGAAATTATCCAAAAGAAACTACCCTACATTACTTTAATCAGTTAAAGCCTCATTTGCATGAAAATTCCGTTTTGATTTTTGTTGATATTCACAGGAATAAGGAAATGGAGACGGTCTGGAGACAAGTCCAATCAGATGAAATGGTTACCCTAACTATAGATTTATTTTTTGTTGGATTGGTTTTCTTCAGGAAGGAAAACAAGGTAAAGCAGCATTTTACAGTTCGCTATTAAAGCGTTAACTTACAAGCATGATTATAGGGATTTTAAAAGAACCTGCTGGAGAGAAAAGGGTATCCATGCTTCCGGCTCAGTTAACACCTTTATTACAGTTAGGAGTTGAAGTATGGGTTGAAAAAGGTGCAGGTATATTGTCTTGTGTTGCTGATGCTGATTACGAAGCTATGGGTGCGAAGATTTCGGACCGTGATGCCTTAATTAGAACTTCTGATATTATTGCAGGGTTTTGGCTTAAAGAAACGGCAGAATTAATGCATGCCAAAAAAGGAGTTGTCTTTATAGGGGTTTTACAACCACTGTTCAATTATAAGCAAATGCAGGCAATGGCTGAGATGGGATGTACGGCATTCAGTCTTGATATGATTCCGAGAACAACAAGGGCACAGTCCATGGACGTTTTAAGTAGTCAGGCGAATATTGCAGGATATAAAGCAGTTCTTAAGGCCGCTGATTTATTGCCTCATTATTTTCCGATGTTTATGACAGCGGCTGGAAGTATTCCTCCTGCTAAAGTATTAATTCTGGGAGCTGGAGTAGCAGGTTTGCAGGCAATTGCAACAGCAAAAAGATTGGGTGCAGTGGTGGAAGTGTCGGATACAAGACCTGCAGTAAAAGAAGAAGTAATGAGTTTAGGGGCCAAGTTCATTGAAGTGGAAGGGGCTGCTGATGCTTCTGCTGCCGGAGGATATGCAGTGGAACAATCAGATGAGTTTAAACAAAAACAAAGGGAAAGATTGGCGGCATCAGTTGCCAAATCGGATGTTATTATAGCAACGGCTCAGATTCAAGGTAAGAAAGCACCTTTGCTCATAGACGAAGCTATGCTCAAATTAATGAAGCCAGGTTCGGTTGTGATTGATTTAGCTGCTTCTACAGGTGGTAATGTATTTGGTGTTGAGCAGAATACTATTACACAAATTAATGGAATAACATTATATGGAAACAGTCATCTTGCCGCTGATATGCCGGTGGATGCCAGTAAAGTTTATGGTAAGAATCTGTACAATTTTTTACAGTTGATTGTTTCAAAGGAGGGTGTAATTCAACTCAATTTTGAAGACGATATAGTAAAAGGCTGTTGCATTTTACATAACGGAGCTGTTGTGCATGACAGAATACTTTCGTTGATCAATAACTAAAGAAACTATGAATACATTTTTGTTATTTCTGCAGGAACATATAGAAATGGTTTATGTAGTGCTGCTTTCGATTTTCCTGGGCATTGAAGTAATTGGTAGAGTGCCAAGTGTATTACATACACCTTTAATGAGTGGTGCAAATGCTATACATGGTGTGGTTATTATCGGAGCCATCATTGTAATGGGGCAAGTTGAGTCAGACGACTGGCTGGCATTAAGTGTTGGCTTTTTAGCCGTTGTTTTAGGTACACTGAATGTGGTTGGTGGCTTTGTGGTGACAGACAGAATGTTGGAAATGTTCAAGAAGAAAAAATAACATGGAATTAAATCTGCTTACACTTTGTTATCTCCTGGGCTCTTTAAGCTTTATCATTGGGCTTAAAATGCTATCTCATCCTGATACCGCCCGAAAAGGTAATTGGGTGGCAGCAGCTGGTATGGCCATCGCCATATTGGGCACTATCTTTCTGTATAGTGAAGATGGTTTGAAGCTGGGCAACTACCCCTGGATTTTTGCAGGACTGGGAGTGGGTACCATTATTGGTACGCTTGCAGCCAAAAAAGTAAAAATGACTGCTATGCCTGAAATGGTTAGCCTTTTCAATGGTATGGGAGGTGCATGTGCTGCGTTAATTTCCATAATTGAGTTCAGACATCTGATTCATGCTGCTCAGTTAAATATGGATGATTCTGCTACGATGTTAAACTTAGATCCCATTACCTTATTAATCATCTTTGCCGGTCTGATTATCGGAACCATTTCTTTTTCAGGCAGTATGATTGCCTGGGGTAAATTAAATGGCAAAGTAAAAGACCTTGCATTCAATGGTCAGCAAATTGCAAATAATATTCTCTTGTTGTGCATCCTTGTTTTTGCAGCTTACCTAACCTATAATATATCTATTGCCAACTTTTTCTGGTTCTATATCATTGCTTTGTCAGCTGTTTTGTACGGTGTGTTGTTTGTATTACCTATTGGGGGAGCGGATATGCCTGTAGTAATTTCATTGCTGAATTCGTTTACAGGGGTAGCTGCAGCATGTGGCGGATTTCTATATGATAATCAGGTAATGTTAACGGGAGGTATTCTAGTGGGTGCGGCAGGTACTTTGCTTACTATACTCATGTGTAAAGCCATGAACCGAAGTTTGACGAATGTGCTGCTGGGTTCATTTGGTACTTCTTCTAAAGGGGAACAACAGGTAGTGTCAGGAAGTTATAAAGAGATATCTCTGAGTGATGCTGCTATTTGTATGAGTTATGCCACTAAAGTAATGATTGTACCAGGTTATGGTTTGGCAGTTGCACAGGCACAACATATTTGTCATGAGCTAGAGCAATTGCTGGAAGAGAAAGGAGTAGAAGTTAAATATGCCATACATCCTGTAGCTGGAAGAATGCCCGGACATATGAACGTTTTACTGGCAGAGGCAGATGTAAATTATGATGCATTGCTTGAAATGGAAGATGCGAATAATGAATTTAAATCTACTGACGTGGTTTTAATATTGGGAGCCAATGATGTAGTAAATCCGGCAGCCAAAACTGATCCTGCTTCTCCCATATATGGCATGCCAATTTTAGAAGTTGAGCAGGCAAAAACAGTTATTGTAAATAAGCGCAGCATGAAGCCAGGATATGCAGGTATTGAAAATGCCTTATTTTTCCAGCCGAAAACATCCATGTTATTCGGTGATGCCAAGGCGGCGTTGCAGAAACTGGTTGCAGAGATAAAAGCTGTATAAGGTGAATTTACCCCAATCATTTATAGAGTCCCTTGCGGGCGTTAAAGGCTTTGATAAGAAAAGTTTTGAAGCGGTACATCAAACAGGAGAACAAGTAACCAGTATTCGTTTGCACCCTCAGAAATATGCCATTGTTCAACCCGATTTATTGAATGGGAAGGTTCCTTGGAATAGTAATGGGTATTATTTAAAAGAGCGCCCATCTTTTACGCTTGACCCTTTATTTCATGCAGGAGCTTACTATGTTCAGGAAGCCAGTTCTATGTTTTTAGAACATGCTTTACATTCTATTATTAAAGGAGCAGGAAAGGGGTTGAAAATTTTGGATTTGTGTGCAGCCCCGGGTGGTAAATCAACACTGCTGGCAAGCTTATACCCAGAAGCTTTAATCGTAAGCAACGAAGTGATAAAGTCACGCGCAGCTGTATTGGTAGAAAATGCTACTAAATGGGGAATGCCCAATATGGTGGTCACCAATAATGATCCCGAGCATTTTAAAGATTTTACCGGATTCTTCGATATAATTGTTGTGGACGCTCCCTGCAGTGGGAGCGGAATGTTCCGTAAAGATCCTGATGCAATTAATGAATGGAGTGAGCAAAACGTAATTCATTGCAGTCAGAGACAGGAGCGCATATTGGCGAATATTGTTCCCTGTTTAAAAGAAAATGGTTTGCTTGTTTACTCTACTTGTTCCTATTCGTTAGCAGAGGACGAAAAAATAGCTGACTGGCTGGTAAGTGAAATGAAACTGGAATCCCGTTCTATTCAAATTGAAAATCATTGGAATATTATTGAAACCATTTCTGATCAGCAAAATGCGTATGGGTATCGTTTTTACCCTAATCTGCTTAAAGGGGAGGGATTTTATCTGGCCGTTTTTCAGCAGACTGAAACTGTTGGACAGGATCGATTGAGAGCGGTTTCACTCGTCCAGCCAAGCAAATCTGAATTGGAAGGGTTGGCTTCGTTTACAGCAGATTTTTCCGATGCATTTTATTTTAAACAAAACAGTGCAATCCGATATTTTTCTGAATCTTTTGTGAGCGATTTACAGGCTTTATCTTCTAGACTTTATATTAAAAAAGCAGGGGTAGAGCTGGGAGAATTCAAAGGAAAATCATTGATTCCTTCGCACGAATGGGCTGTATCTGTTTTGCCCAAAAATGGATTTTCATCCATTCAGCTGGATAAGGATACCGCCATTCAATTTTTAAAAAGGGGTATTTTTTCCGTTGAAAATGCAGATACAGGTTGGAATTGGGTGCGTTTTCAAGGTCTGGTTCTGGGTTTGGTTAAAGTTTTGCCTAATCGGATCAATAATTATTATCCTTCTGAATGGAGAATATTAAAAGATTAACTTTGCTAACCATTTGAATGTTTATGTACCTGAGAAAATATTTATTCCTTGTCTTTCTATTATTAACTGCATTTTTAAATGCACAAGACAAACTGATTGCTTCCGGAACAACGGGAGATCTGTATATAGTTCATCAGTTGAAAGGAAAAGAAACTTTGTCTGTATTAAGCAGAATTTACGGAGCTACGCCAAGGCAAATAGCAGTTTACAATAACATAAATGTAAGTGCGGTACTTTCTCCGGGCGACAAATTAAAAATACCCTTATCGGCAGAAAACCTGGTTCAGGAACAGGAATTTGCTACCAGTGAACCTGTTTTTCATATTGCAGGTAACGGTGAAAACTTGTTCAGACTTAGCCAGCGTTATTTCAAAGTGCCTCTGGCTAAATTGCGTGAATGGAATGATTTGAAAACGGACGTACTAAAAAAAGGTCAGGTTATTGTTATTGGGTTTATTGGCGGATCAAAACTGGCTGCTATGAAAGCTGATGCACCTGCGGCCAATGCACAGGTTTTTGTGAAGCCACCGGTAATTGGTGCTCCAGTTGAACCTCAGCCTTTGAAAGATCCAAATGTGATGGATGCAGCAATTGATGGAACCAGAGAAATGAAGAAAGGGGAAATGAAGCCAATGACTGAAACGGATAAGTTTTTTGCCAAAGCAGCTGCTGATAGAGCAAAGAAAGAGGCTGAGGCAGCAGCAAGTATTGTGCCTCCACCTGTTCCTGTTGAGCAGTTTAAAGAGACCAATAAAGTTGCACCTACAGAATATAAAATCAGTGAAGATGAATTAAGATATACCGCTAAACCTAATGATGAAGGATATTTCGGATTGATTTATGCAATGGACGAGTCATCCAAAACCAAGGTAAATAAGGCAGGTGATGCAGGTATATTCAAGTCTTTAAGTGGATTTTCCGATAGAAAATTCTATGCATTAATGAATGATGTTTTACCGGGTACCATCATTCGTATATCAACATCAGATAACAAAACGGTATGTGCAAGAGTGCTTGGCCCTGTGCCTGAAATTAAGGGAGCACCTTCTCTGTTGATTCGTTTAAGTAATGCAACTGCTGCTGCATTAGGTAAATCAGATAATTATTTTCCAGTAACGATTACTTATTTACAATAATATGAAAAAGCAAATTCTTTCCTTTCTTCTACTGTTTGCTACCCTCTCCTGCAATTCTACATCAAGTGAAAATCAGGTTTCAGGTGAAATATCAGCAACGGTTGCTCAAACAGGAGGATCTATTTCAGTAAAAGATTTTGAACAAAAGATGAAGTCCCCTGGTGTCCAGATTCTAGATGTAAGAACGGCTGGTGAATATCAGGGCGGACATTTTAACAATGCTTTACAAGCCAACTGGTTGAACGAAAAAGAGTTTGCTGAAAGGGTTCAGTATATAGATAAAGCAAAACCTGTTTTAGTGTATTGTGCTTCAGGTGTAAGAAGTGAAGAAGCCATGAATTGGATGAAGCAAAATGGCTTTCAGGATGTGAGTAATTTAAAAGGAGGCTTATCTGCATGGCGCATGGAAGGGATGCCATTGGAAACAAAGGCTGCACGAGCTGAAATGAGTATTGCTGCTTTTAAAGCGAGTACCAAAACCGGAACAATTTTAGTAGATATTGGTGCTGAGTGGTGTCCTCCCTGTGTTAAAATGGAACCAGTACTTAAGCAGTTACAAAAAGAAAAAGGCACACAATTTAATCTGGTAAAAGTAGACGGTGGTATAGATGTTTCGGTAATGAAAGAATTGCATTCTGAAGTTCTTCCTACTTTCATTGTATTTAAAAATGGCAAGGAAGTATGGCGCAAACAGGGATTGGTAGATTTACCAACCCTAAGTAAAGCCATCGAATAAAATACAGCTTAATTTTCCTGAATGGTATAGCCTCTGAGAAAATCACTGATGGGCATACGCTTTTTTCCTTCTAGTTGGATTTCCAGCAGATGAAGAAATCCGTTGGTGCAACTGAATTTCAGATAAGTTTTATTATCGGTAAATATTTTTCCGCTTTCAAATTGGTGCGAAGTCAATTCTCTTTTGCTTCGATACACTTTCAGAATTTTTCCATCCAGATAGGTAATTGCCCCAGGAAATTGCGAAAGTCCACGCACAAGATTGTGAAGCGTTTCAACAGGATTATCCCAATGAATCTGGCAATCAGCTGTGAAAATCTTAGGGGCATGTTTGTTTTCTGTAGTTAATTGTTGAGGCTGTTCCTGAATGGTTCCTTCTTCCAGTTGCTTTAATGTTTTTACCAGCAGATTAGCACCTATTATTTTCATTCGATCGTGCACTTCTGTGGCCGTTTCGTCCTCTCCAATATTCATAGATTCCTGTAAAAGGATATCGCCTGTATCTATTTCGTGTTTTAATTTGAAAGTAGTTACTCCTGTCGTTTTTTCACCATTGATTACCGCCCAGTTTATGGGTGCTGCTCCTCTGTATTGGGGCAACAATGAGCCATGAACATTGATGGTACCCATTGGAGGCATATTCCAAACTATTTCCGGCAACATTCTGAAAGCAACAACCACCTGAAGATCAGCAGCAAGTTTCTTTAATATGTCAATAAATTCCGAGTCTTTTAGCTTATGTGGTTGAAGTACTGGTATATTGTGCGCTGTAGCAAATTGTTTTACAGCACTTTGGCTCATTTTCAAGCCTCTGCCGGCGGGTTTGTCTGGTGCAGTTACAACTGCAACTACATTGAAGTTGTTGGAAATCAGCGCATCCAATGAAGCAACAGCAAAATCTGGGGTTCCCATGAAAACAATGCGCATAAATAGTTTTTAGGCTGCAAAGTTAGGTTTCCATTGAATCTTAACTAAAAATACTTCGTCAGGTTAGGGAAGGATAGTATTTTTGCAGCTTAATATTTATTTATGCAACAAGCAAAGAAAGGTGATAAGGTAAAAGTACATTATCACGGAAAGTTAACCAATGGCAACACATTCGATTCCTCAGAAGGAAGAGAACCATTGGAATTTGAAATCGGAAGCGGTATGGTTATTGCCGGTTTTGATGATGGTGTTACAGGTATGGTTATTGGTGAAAAAAAGACAATCAGTATACCAGCAGATCAGGCTTACGGTCCTAAGCAAGAAGAAATGATCATGGAGTTTCCAAAAGACAGATTTCCTGCAGACATGGTGCCTGAAGTAGGTATGCAATTAAATATGAGCAATGGCTCTGGACAGAATTTTCCGGTTATGATTGTTGAAGTAAAAGATGCAGTAGTTGTATTGGATGCCAATCATCCTTTAGCGGGCGAAGAATTGATTTTTGATCTGGAGTTAGTGGCTATTGATGGTCCTAAGTCTATTATCATCACTCCTTAATTCACCTGTTCCTTATACAGTTACTTATAAGGAAGCTGAAATTGATAATAGCTTTTAGGCTGAAAATAAAAGAGACCGGATTCCGGTCTCTTTTTTATTAATTCGTCTTATTTCTATTCAGCCACCAGCCCAGCCAAATACCCACAAGTGCCCAGCTAACTACTGCATCTATCAGATAAGCTCTAATATCGAACATTGGATACCAGATATGGCCAGTATAACTGCTGTTCAGATAAACAATGAGCCCTACAAGTAGTGAAGCCGTAAAAGTGGTAGAGAAGTTGTTGCTGCTAATCTTCCCAAGAATCCAACAGAGCAGCCAAATAATGAAAATATTGGCGATTAATCCGCGCATCATATTTAATCCCATATTATATTCCAAAGCTGCATGGTATTGTATACTTGCCCAGGGTTTACCTATCTGATTCTGAGCCAGTTTTTCCATTTCTTCAAAGGAAGTGCCAGCAGGTGCGGAAGGCAGATAATAGCCACCTTCTTTGTCTAAATGGGTTTTTAGCATTGCAAGAATAGTGTCCTGCTTTGGACTGTATTGTTGTGAAGGACTGTGCAGATTGATAGCAGTCCAGGAAATGAACTGCCACATAAATAGCAGCATTCCTCCTACGAAGGAAGCAATAATAGTTTTTTTCATTGAGGCATGTTTTGTTTATACCAAAATACCCATCTCTTTTTACAAATGCAATAGTTGTAGCAACTATTCTTACTTTGCAGAAAAACAGAAATAATGCAATCCGTAAGTGTAGCAGATCGATTAATGCAGTACGTTCAGATAGACACACAGAGTAATCCTCATAGTAATGAAGCTCCTTCCACCGAAAAGCAAAAAAATCTAAGCAGGGTATTGGCAGCCGAGCTAAAGCAAATGGGTATCAAGGATGTAATTACAGATGAGTTCGGATACGTGTATGCAACCATTCCGTCGAATAGTGCCAAAAAACTGCCTGTTATTTGTTTTTGTTCGCATGTTGACACAGCTCCGGATTGTTCCGGAACAGATGTGAAACCCATCCTTCACAAAAATTACCAAGGTCAGCCCATTGTTTTGCCGGATGATAGCAGCATTGTACTTGATCCTGAAAAAATGCCCTATTTAAAACAGCATATCGGAAAAGATATTATTACGGCTAGCGGCACAACTTTATTAGGCGCCGATGATAAAGCCGGAGTAGCCATCATTATGTCACTTGCTGAAATTTTATGCAGTGATGGTTCTATTCCGCACGGAGAAATAAAAATTTTATTTACCCCAGATGAAGAAGTAGGAAGAGGAACCAATCACCTGAACATGCAATTACTGGGGGCAGATTTTGCCTATACCCTTGATGGGGGCGAGCTAGGAACTTTTGAAGATGAAACTTTCAGTGCCAATGGTTTTGCCATACATATTGAAGGAGTTATTGCGCATCCGGGATATGCAAAAGGAAAAATGGTCAATGCCATCAAACTAGCAGCAGAAATTATTGCTGCTTTGCCAACAGACAGGCTGGCACCTGAAGTCACCGATAAAAAGCTGGGATTTGTGCATCCTGTTCATATGGAAGGGTCTGCAGAAAAAGCGACAATTGAATTTATTATCAGGGATTTTGATACCTATCAACTCCAGCATCATCAGGAAGAGATTGTCCGGATTGCAAATCAGATTGCGAAGAAATATGCCGGAGTGAATTTGAATTTTACGGATGAGGAGCAGTATCGCAATATGAAAGAAGTGATTGACCGTTACCCATTCATTACTGCCTTTGCTGAGGAAGCGTATTCCCGAGCTGCATTACCTTTTGTAAAAGAACCAATTCGTGGGGGTACTGATGGAAGCAGATTGAGTTTTATGGGATTGCCTTGCCCTAATATTTTTACCGGAATGCAAGCCATTCACAGTAAAAAAGAGTGGGTTGGCGTATATGATATGGAAAAAGCCGTTGAAGTACTGGTGCATTTGGTTAAAGTGTGGGAAGAAAAGGGGGAAAATCTGCACAAATAGCACCTATCTTTAATGAAACTTTCTATTATGCAATTTTTAATGAACTATTGGTGGTTGATCATAGCAATCATTATTGTATTTACTGGTTTGGTTACAGTAAACCAGGGGACTATTGCCGTGATAACTATGTTTGGAAAATACCGAAGAATCCTGATGCCCGGATTAAACTTTAAAATACCCATTTTAGAACAGGTATATAAAACAGTAAGTATTCAGAATCGCTCGGTTGAATTGGAGTTCCAGGCTGTAACTGTAGATCAGGCCAATGTATATTTTAAAAGCATGCTGCTTTATTCGGTAATAAACCAGGACGAGCAAACAATTAAAAATGTGGCTTTTAAGTTTATATCAGAAAAAGATCTGATGCAGGCACTAATCAGAACCGTTGAAGGTTCTATCCGCGCGTTTGTTGCTACAAAGAAGCAAGCTGAAATTTTGTTACTAAGAAGAGAGATCGTGGAAGATGTAAAGCAGCAAATTGATAAGTCACTGGAAGACTGGGGATATCATTTACAGGACCTGCAAATCAATGATATCACTTTTGATCAGGTGATTATGGAGAGTATGAGCAGGGTAGTAGCCAGCAATAATTTGAAGGCTGCTGCAGAGAATGAGGGCCAAGCTTTATTGATAACAAAAACAAAAGGCGCAGAAGCAGAAGGTAATGCTATTAAAATTGCTGCTGAAGCAGAAAGAGAGGCTGCCAGATTGAGAGGGATGGGGGTAGCCTTATTCAGACAGGAAGTAGCAAAAGGAATGAGTCAAGCTGCCGAGGAAATGAAACAAGCCAATCTGGATACCAATGTTATTTTATTTAGCATGTGGACAGAAGCTATAAAGAATTTTGCCGAAATAGGTAAGGGGAATGTAATATTTCTGGATGGTAGTCCGGAGGGTATGCAGGACAATATGCGTCAAATCATGGCAATGATGAAGATGAAGGAAACCAAGGGATTGTAATTAATTAAGATGTGTAAAAGCTTTCTTAATTAACAAAACGAGGCAATATTTATACACGATTCATTGTTCTTTTGCAGAACACTTTAGATTCGCATTTTAAACTTTTTTATGTTGTACCTATTACAAACAGATACTGCTCAGAATATTGCCGGCGCAGCCATAGCTACCGCCGAAAAAGTTTCTTTATGGACATTATTAGATAAGGGAGGCTGGATCATGTATCCACTTTACTTGTTACTGATTCTGGCCATTTATGTTTTTACAGAAAGACTTTTGGCCATTAGAAGGGCGGGATTGATAGATCCGCAGTTTATGGTAATTGTAAGAGATCATATCCTTTCCGGAAATGTGCAGGCTGCCAAAACTTATGCCCGTTCTCATCAGAATCCGGTGGCTAAAATGATTGATAAAGGATTACAAAGAATAGGGAAGCCAATTGATGCCATTGAGAAAAGTATGGAGAATGTGGGTAAGCTTGAAATGTACAATATGGAAAAGAACCTGAACATTTTATCATTGATTGCTGGAATAGCACCCATGTTTGGATTTCTAGGAACGATTATTGGAATGGTGCAGTTATTCTATGGAATTGCTTCTACCGGTGAGTACACGCTGAATACCATAGCAGGTGGTATATATACTAAAATGATTACTTCAGCTACTGGTTTAATTATCGGCTTGATTGCCTATGTGGGACACAATTTTCTAAGCACACAAATTGATAAAACAGCCAATAAAATGGAAGCTGCCAGTGCAGATTTCATGGATATTTTACAGGAGCCAACCAGATAATATGAACATCCGTAAAAGATATAAGTCAAGCCCGGAAATGCATACAGGCGCATTGAATGATATATTGTTTATTTTATTATTGTTTTTCCTGATTGTTTCTACCCTGGCAAATCCGAACGTGATTAAAGTGGCTAATCCGAAGGCAAAATCTGATACCAAAGCAAAGCAAACCGTGGTGATTAGTGTAGATAAAAATCAGCAATTATTTCTGGGGGCAGAGCCTGTTGCTTTGGAAATGCTTGAGTCCAAATTGCAGGACTACTTATCTAAAGAAAACGAAAAGCCAACAGTGGTGATTAATGGCGATAGCACTTCTCATTTGGGTACTTCCATTAAAGTAATGCAAATCATTAAAAAATTGGGTGCAACGCCGGTGATGGCTGTAGATCAGAATTGATTCAGGCATCTATTTTTGATAGGCCGCAATCATTCGATCTTTCCCCTGCATGTCTTTTTGTAAACAAACGGTATAGTTTTTTTCAAAGACGGCTGTTGTTTCTTTGCCCAGTCTTTCATTGATTTCAACAAAAATAGCTCCAGGCTTTTTCAGGTTTGTATGACTGAAAGTTTCAATGGCCTGATAAAAAATGAGTGGGTCGTTGTCACGCACAAATAAAGCAGTATATGGTTCATACTTAAGCACATTGTTGTGCATGGTGCTGGATTCGGTTTCTTTAATATAAGGTGGATTGCTGATGATGATGTCAAAATGGTCAAGCAATGCCCAATTGCTTTTATTTAGAAAATCGAGTTGTTTAAATTGGATATTGTGTTGGATTTGTTTGGCATTTTCTTCTGCAACAAGCAATGCTTCCTTACTGATATCAATAGCGGTAATAATGACATTGGGCATACGGGATGCAATGGCCAGGGATATACACCCTGAACCAGTTCCAACTTCAAGGATTCGGGGACATGCTGTTGTTATTGTTGTTAGGTGTCGAATAACCAATTCCACCAATTCTTCTGTTTCAGGGCGGGGTATTAAAGTATGGGGATTCACTTTTAGGGCTAATCCGTAAAACCAGGTTTTGCCCATGATATATTGAATGGGTTCACCTTTTTGTAAACGATTAACTGCAGCCTCAAGTGGATTTGCCAGAACTTCTGGCCAGGCTTTATCTTTTTCCAGGAATTGATTCATTTTGCTTAAACCAGTAAAATGCTCAATGAGTAAAACCGCAATATTGCCAGCCTCTCTTTCATCATATACAGAATGGATGGCTTGAATGATATGCTGTTTTGCTCCTAGAATAGTCATGCTGCAAAGTAACCATCATTTGATTATTTTTACAGGCTTATGTTTACCTCACACCAAAAATTCATGCAACGTTGTTTAGACCTGGCTCTTAAAGGGATGGGTAAAGTTGCACCCAACCCGATGGTTGGAGCAGTATTGGTGTATCAGGATGAAATTATAGGGGAAGGATATCATGAAAGATATGGTCAAGCTCATGCCGAAGTGAATTGTATCAATAGTGTTGCAGAGAAAAACCGACACTTACTATCAGCTTCTACATTATATGTGAGTTTGGAGCCTTGTTCCCATTTTGGAAAAACGCCTCCCTGCACCCACCTTATTTTAGCGAACGGCATTAAGAAAGTAGTAGTTGGGAGTGTGGATCCATTTGAAGAAGTGAATGGAAAGGGGATTGCACTTCTTCGCGAAAAAGGGGTGGAAGTAATTGGTCCTGTTCTCGAAAAAGAGGCCAATGAATTGAATCGTCGTTTTTTTCTTTTTCATCAACGCAAACGACCTTACATCATTTTGAAGTGGGCAGAGTCGGCCAATGGATGGATGGGTAGAAAAGGGGAAGAAATTGCTATCAGTAATTCGTACAGTCAAAAAATGGTGCACCGATGGAGAAAGGAGGAGTCAGCTATTCTGGTGGGAACACAAACTGCTTTAACAGATAACCCAAAACTGAACAATCGGTTTTTCCCTGGTCCCAGTCCTGTTCGTATGGTAATTGATCGAAAGTTAATTTTACCTAAACAGGCTAATTTGCTGTACGATGGTATGCCAACGATTGTGTTTAACGAATCGGTTTCTATAAAGGATGGTGAGGTAAAATATGTTCAATTACCCGAAAGCAAAAATTGGATTCAGCATATACTGGATTTTGCCTATCAAAATCAAATACAAAGTATTTTGGTGGAAGGGGGAAGCTCGCTTTTGCAAAGCTTCCTGCAAGCGGAATGCTGGGATGAAATCAGGGTGATAAAAAGTGCAAAAGCAATTGCCTTATCTAATGCAGATGGAGTAAAAGCGCCATCCCTTTATTTGACTACACCCGATACTTTAGAATCAATAGGGGATGATTCGATTCAATATTTCAAACGAAAAGAAATATGATATTTTTACTCGGAAGCATTGTGTTAACTAGTTACCTTTTACTATCTTTTAAAGTATGTGGAAGACTGAATATCCCTGTTTTTCCTGCCATAGTTTTTAATTATATCACCTGTGTAATTACCGGTTCTTTTGTGAATGGGTCATTTCCCATTCATTCCGATTCTTTTGGTCAACCCTGGTTTCAATGGGCCATGCTTATGGGAACCCTATTTATTACCAGTTTTAATCTCATTGGAATTACAGCTCAGAAAATTGGCGTTTCAGTAGCATCTGTTGCCAATAAGCTATCGTTAATTATACCCGTAATTCTTTCAGTCATCTTATATCGTGAAAAGGTAGTAGGATGGGAAATAGTTGGGATTGTATTGGCAATGGTAGCTGTTGTTTTTACCTGTTATCCGCAATCGGGAGAAGGAGGCGGAAGTTCTGATCTTTCCTTATTGTTTAAAATTGGCTTACCCTCGTTGGTTTTTGTGGGAAGTGGTTTTCTGGATGCACTCATTAATCACGTTCAGCAATTATACGTAACAAAGGATACCAATAATGCATTTCTGATTTCCGGATTTTTATCTGCTGCAACTATTGGCTTCCTGGTACTGATGTATCAATACAAAACCGGAAAACTAACATTTCACAAAAAACAGGTGCTTGCAGGAATTTGTATTGGTATTCCCAATTATTTCTCAATCTGGTGCCTGGTTCAGTTTTTACAGGACAGTCCATGGGAAACCAGCGCCAGCATACCGGTAAACAATATGGGAATTGTTTTATTCAGTACGCTGGTGGCGGCTATACTTTTTAAAGAAAAATTATCTGCTATTAATTGGGCAGGTATTGTATTATCTGCCATTGCTATTTATCTGATTGCTTTTGGCAATACATTATAAAAAGCGAGGGCTTACGATTAGTTCCTTTGAACCAGGTGTATAAATGTAAAATCCTTCTCCTGATTTTACACCAAGTTTTTTAGCTGTTACCATATTCACTAATAATGGACAAGGCGCATACTTGGGATTGCCATATCCTTTATGCAAAACATTCATGATACTAAGGCAAACATCTAAACCTATAAAGTCGGCAAGTTGCAATGGACCCATCGGATGAGCCATGCCCAGTTTCATAATCGTATCAATGGATTCAACATCTGCAATGCCTTCGTATAAAGAATAGATAGCTTCATTAATCATAGGCATCAACACTTTGTTGGCAATAAATCCAGGGTAGTCATTTACTACGGAAGGCACTTTGTTTAATTGTTTACTCAAAGCAACAATGGTGTCTGTAACTTCTTTTTCAGTTGCGTATCCATTGATGATTTCGACCAGTTTCATAACCGGTACAGGGTTCATAAAGTGCATGCCAATTACTTTGTTAGGTCTATTGGTTGCTGAAGCAATTTTTGTTATTGAAATAGAAGAAGTGTTACTTGCCAGTATAGCATTGGCAGGTGCTGCCAGGTCTATCTCTGCAAATATTTTTAATTTCAAATCTTCATTTTCTGTTGCGGCTTCAACCACTAAATCAGCTTTGCTGACGCCTGTGCTGATTTGGGTATCTGTGACAATATTATTTAAGGTTTCTGCTTTTTCTGCATCAGTAATAGAGCCCTTGCTTATCATTCTGTCCAGATTCTTTCCAATGGTTTGCAGGGCTTTATCTAATTGTGCTTGTTGTACGTCTACCAACACAACTTTAAAGCCTTTCTGCGCAAAAACATGTGCAATCCCATTTCCCATGGTACCTGCTCCAATTACAGTTACATTAAATACAGACATTGTTAATTATTTTTTTCGTTTGAAATCTCCTCTTTTCCAGGATGTGATAAAATCTGCCCAGGCTGCCGGATTCATGATATTCATGGGTGGAATTTGACCGGCATAATAATATTTATTGGTTTGCTGCCTTAGCTGAAAATTAACTGCCTCTCTGCCGTCAGCAGGTAAACTGTTCAGCATGATTCTTCTGGTAGCTTCATCAGTATTCTTTCTGGCGATCTCGTATGCGTCATCAGGGAAACGATTGTTCAGAAAGTCCCTTTCAAATTGTTCTCTGGTTGGCCTTGGCTTCAGGATAGTCGCAGGCAAATAAGCAGTATCACTAATCAATAATTGTATAACACTATACTGATTACTTTCAAGGTTATAAGGAATCTGAATACTGTTGTTTTTAAATCCGATACTACTGAAAGTGATTCTGTCTCCTTTCATTACAGCAATCGAAAATACCCCGTCGAAGCTGGTAATGGTTCCTCTTCCTTTGCCTTCTACAATAATGGAGGCGGAAGGAATTCCTCTTAAACTGTCTGCTGTCATAACAACTCCATACAATTGCACAATAGAATCCCTGTAAGGATTTGTCTGCTGTGCAACCGCCTTATTCATCCAACCCATCCCTGTCAGTATCAAAAAAAAGGCTAAAGTTAATTTATTCATATAGGCAGCACTGGTTTAAAGGGGACACAAAGGTACTATTTTGATTTGTTCTCCGCATTTCACAACAAAGTAAAGTGCTAGGTTGTTAACTTTGCACCGTAACAATGATTTTAACAAAAACTTGCGTTAACCATGACAAACGAAGCGATATTACAGGCATTGAGTAATGTACAGGAGCCGGATTTAGGTAAAGACCTGGTAACCCTGAACATGGTAAAAGACATTGTGATTGACGGAGATGCCGTAAGCTTCACTATCGTATTAACCACTCCTGCCTGTCCTATGAAAGACATGATGCGCACAGCGAGTGAGAATGCCATTAAACTGCTGGTAAACAAACAAGCAAAAGTGACGGTAAATTTTACAGCCAATACTACCAGTACTCGGAAAGATGACCAAAAAGTACTGGGAGGCGTCAAAAATATTATTGCGGTTGTCAGCGGAAAAGGTGGGGTAGGAAAAAGCACTATTTCTGCTAATCTGGCATTGGCATTGGCAGAAGGCGGTGCATCTGTGGGATTAATGGACGCTGATATCTATGGTCCTAGCGTTCCGATTATGTTTGGGGTAAGAGGGGCCCGCCCAATGATGAAAGAAGTAGACGGAAAGGGCATGATCGTTCCATTGGAGAAATTCGGAATTAAACTAATGAGTATTGGCTTGCTGGTGGATGAAAAGAATGCAGTTGTTTGGAGAGGACCCATGGCAAGTTCAGCCATCCGGCAGTTTGTTACCGATGTAGACTGGGGCGAATTGGATTATCTCGTTATTGACATGCCTCCAGGCACCGGAGATATTCACTTGACGCTGATGCAAACAGTTCCTGTTACCGGAGCAATTATTGTGACAACACCACAAAATGTAGCACTGGCTGACGCTAAGAAAGGTATTGCTATGTTTGGACAGGCGCAGATTAACGTACCTATAATTGGGTTGGTAGAGAATATGGCATATTTCACTCCTGCTGAATTACCCAACAATAAATATTATTTGTTTGGTAAAGAAGGCGGAAAAAATCTGGCGGAAGAATATGATTTATCTTTCTTAGGACAAATACCATTGGTGCAGAGCGTTCGTGAAGGAGGAGATGAAGGCGTTCCTTCCATGGTGGGAACTGATGAGGCAACCAAAAATGCCTTCCGGAATTTCACTGCTCAATCTGTCAGGAATATTGCTTTACGTAATGCCAACTTACCGCAGACCGCCTTGGTTGAAGTAATGTAAATGAAAAGCAAGGTTACAATATTTTTCTGCTTTTGCATGCAGTTATTATGGGGGCAAAATGCTGATACTATTCAACAGTCTGACAAGCTAAGTCAACTACATTTGAACGGGTATGCTGAATTGTATTACAACCAAAATTCAAGTGGACCTTTAGCAGGCAATGGTGCAAGATTTGCTTATAATCATGACATCAGCAAAAAGGCTGCAGTAAATCTTGTTTTTATTAAAGCCAGTCTTGCAAAGGAAAAATTCAGGGCAAATCTTGCTTTGGCAGCAGGTAGTTATATGCAGGCAAATTATGCTGGCGAGCGAGGAATATATCAACAAATATTAGAAGCGAATCTGGGATGGAAGCTGAATGCACGTAATAACTGGTGGCTGGATTTTGGAGTTTTTAATTCTCATATCGGGTTTGAAAGTGCAATCGGTAAAGATTGCTGGACACTCACCAGAAGTTTGGCTGCCGATAATTCTCCTTATTTTGAAACAGGTATCAAGACTACATTTATCAGTGCCAACAATCAATGGCTGATTAGTGGCTTAGTGTTAACAGGATGGCAAACAATTCAAATTCCCTCCGGTACGAATCATCCTTCTTTTGGCCACCAGATACAATTTAGACCCAACAGTAAATGGTTGCTGAATTCAAGTTCTTTTATTGGTCAGGGGCGTTTCTTTCATAATTTTTATGCACAGTATCAACTAAAAGAGCAGCTGAGTTTAATTGGAGGATTGGATATCGGTGTTCAAAAAGTTGCAGGTTCAACTATCTCAAAAACATGGTATACACCAGTTATAATGGTTCAGTATATTCATAATGAAAAATTAAAACTAGCCATTAGAGCAGAGGCTTTCAGTGACCGCAATGGTATTTTGATTTTTACTGGAACGCCTAATCATTTTATGGTAAGCGGCGGATCTGTGAATATTGATTACAGAATTGCCAAACCAATGCTCTGGCGAGTTGAGCTGAAGCAACTAAGCAGTAGGGATGCTGTTTTTACAGATGTCAACAGGATGCCCTCTACTAACTTATTTTCTGCCATTACTGCGCTGGTATTCAGTTTCTAAGTTTTCAAATTAATGGTACATTGCAGGTACTATGTACAAGACGCCCTATTTTTCAACCGGAGGCAATGAGGAAGTAATTGCATTTATGAAAGAAAATGCTTTTGCTACCATTTGTGGTGTTGGGCAGGATGGCTTTCCGGTTGCAACACAGATACCTTTGATGCTTGAATTTAGAGAAGAAAAATTGTTTTTGCAGGGGCATATTATGCGTAAGCAAAGTCATACAAATGCATTTGAAAATCATCAACAGGTACTGGTCCTTTTTAATGGGCCTCATGCATATATAAGTGCGAGACATTATACTCCTCAGAATACTGCAAGCACCTGGAACTATTCTACAGTTCAGGCTAAAGGGATTATTTCTTTTTTAGATAATCAGGCTTTATTTCAGCATCTAAACAAACTGACCGAGCATTTTGAAAATAATCCTTTGTCTCCATCTTTAGTACAACACATGCAGGATGCTTATGTGCAATCGAATATGATGGCTATTGAAGCTGTCGAAATTGAAGTGCAGGCCCTGGAACACGTATTTAAGTGGAGTCAGAATAAGCCAGGCGAAACACAGGACGCCATTTTGCAAACCTTGCAGCAGGGGTCATTGCATCAACAACTGGCAGCAGAAGAAATGATCAGGCGATTAAAGAAAAATAAATAGTACAATGAGTTACCAATTAATCAATCGTAATTTACTAGTCATCTTATTTGCCGGATTGGCTGTTTTTTCCTGTACCAGCATCAAACAAAATAAAATGGAACGCAATTACTCATTTGATTGGCAGGGTCACAGAGGAGCAAGGGGACTGGTTCCGGAAAACACGATTCCTGCTATGTATAAAGCCATTGATTTGGGTGCGTCTACTCTTGAAATGGATGTAGTGATTACTAAAGACAAGCAGGTAATATTGAGTCATGAACCATTTTTTAATCATGAAATTACCAGTAAGCCGGATGGTTCTCCCGTAAGCATTCAGGAGGAGAAGCAACTGAATATTTTTCAGATGAGTTTTGCAGCAACACAACGATACGATGTAGGGTTAAGAGGTAATGCAAGATTTCCTCAACAGCAGAAAATTCCTGTTACCAAGCCGCTTTTATTACAAGTGATTGATTCAGCAGATGCTTATGCCAGACAACAACATAAAGCCCTACCATTTTATAACATTGAAACGAAAACACAACCAGCAACAGATGGTCTTTTTCATCCTGACCCAAAATCCTTTGTTGATTTATTGGTGGCTGTTATTCAAAATAAAAAGATAACAGATCGGGTAACAATTCAGTCTTTTGATATCAGGACACTTCAATATTTGCACCAGCAATATCCGGCTATTCCTACCGTATTATTAATTGAAGGGGATGATAAGAGAACCCTCCAACAACAGCTTGCTGATTTAGGATATACACCGTATGCGTATAGTCCTCATTACTCACTGGTAAATGCAGCGATGGTAGCGGAATGTAAAAAACACAATATGCAACTCATTCCATGGACAGTAAATGATCTTGCTGAAATGAAAAGGTTAAGAGTGCTTGGGGTAAATGGTATTATTTCAGACTATCCCAATCTTTTTTATTTTCCTTAACAATCCGGATTGAATCTTATTTCGTAGATACTGTATCATTTTTAAAAATTAAAAACTACAGTATGAAAAAGATTCTATTTGTGATGGCTTCTGCTTTTTTTGTGAATGTCCTTTCCGCTCAGATGAGTGAAAAAACAGTTGAAGTAGGCGGAGCTCCTATGTATCCTTCTAAAAACATTGTTGCGAATGCCGTGAACTCTGCAGATCACACTACTTTGGTAGCAGCAGTTAAAGCAGCTGGCCTGGTTGAAACCCTTCAAGGTGCTGGACCATTCACCGTTTTTGCTCCTACCAATGCTGCATTCGGAAAATTACCAGCAGGTACTGTTGAATCATTGGTAAAGCCGGAAAACAAAGCTACACTTACAAAAATCCTTACTTATCACGTTGTGGCCGGGAAATTGGATGCAGCCGCAATTGCAGCTTTAATTAAACAAGGAAAAGGAACTGCAGAACTGAAAACCGTTTCAGGTGGAATTTTAAGAGCCAGCATGAAGGGTAAAAAGTTGATTTTAACAGATGAAAAAGGAGGTATGTCTGAAGTTACCATTGCCAATGTATACCAGAGCAATGGTGTGATTCACGTAGTAGATACAGTGGTATTGCCTTCTTAATTACCTTTGGGGTAAGTTAACAATATGAAAAAAATCATTATTACCCTGGACGGATATTCTTCATGTGGAAAAAGTACCCTGGCTAAGCAAATGGCCAGGGCACTTAATTATATATTTATTGATAGTGGTGCTATGTATCGTGCCATCACTTTATACTTTATTCAGCATGATATTGATTATACGAATGATATGGCTGTTCAGGAAGCGCTAAAGCATATTAGTCTTTCTTTTGATTACAATGCAGAGAAAGGAACAAGCGATATTCTGTTGAATGGGAAGAATGTTGAACAGGAAATAAGAGAAATGCGTATCAGTAATCTCGTAAGCGATGTGGCAGCTAATCCCTATGTAAGAGCGTTTGGCGTTGCTCAGCAACAGAAAATGGGATTGCAAAAAGGGATTGTAATGGACGGGAGAGATATTGGAACTACGGTATTCCCAGATGCTGAATTAAAAATTTTTGTTACTGCAGAGCCTGAAATCAGGGTGGCCAGAAGATATCTGGAATTGTCAGCAAAGAATCCTGGAATTACCAGAGAGGAAGTAAGGGCTAATTTGGCAATGCGCGATCAAATTGATAGTACCAGAGAATTCAGCCCATTAAGAAAAGCAGATGATGCTGTTGTGCTAGATAATAGTCATTTAACCCGTGAAGAGCAGTTGAAAACCGCTCTTCAGTGGGCAATTGATAAAATTAGTTCAGTACCTGTTCGGTAATTTTCCCAGTGGTTTTGTGCTTCAGAATTAATTTTTTGGCACCATAGTGCGTGGTTTCTTCTTTTACCAGATAATGTTGGTCATCGTAAGAAACAAGATGAGATTCTTTGGTTAGTCCTGTTTTTCCGCGCCATATATCCAGTTGAACAGGTTCCCATGCTTTGGATTTGGCACTCTTATAAGCTGCATCTAAAATAGCATTTACTACATAGCCATCATAAAATGTTTCTTTTGGTGCAACTCCATTTTCCAATGCATTGAACATATCCATGAACATATGGTTGTATCCCAGTTCATTCAATTCGTCTCCAACAGGGAAAAGCCATCCGCTATTGGATTCAGCTTTTTCTGCAATATAATCGCCCCCTTTACCCGTGGTAAACATGTCGAAACCAGTTCTTAAAAAGGAGTTAATCCAGATGGTACCTTCAGTGCCCATTACCTCGTCCCGTAAATCTAATCCCCCTCTAAAAGTCCAACTTACTTCAAACTGGCCAATTGCCCCGTTTTCGTAGCGTACAAGCCCAATTGCATGGTCTTCTGCCTCAATAGGCTTTACTTGTGTATCTGCCCAGCACATTACTTCAACCGGCCTGATATCTTTACCAATATAACTTCTGGTGATTTCAACACAATGGCACCCGAGGTCTAAGATACAGCCACCCCCAGCTTGTTCAATATCCCAGAACCACTCGCTGTGCGGGCCAGGATGTGTTTCGCGGCTTTTGGCCCAAAGTACTCTGCCCAAAGCGCCTTCGTGAACACTCTGACTGGCTTTGATAAATTTTGGCGTGTATACAAGGTCTTCCAGGTATCCGTTGAAAATTCCTGCAGCTTCTACTGCTTCCAGCATGCGTTTGGCTTCTGCAGCATTTCTGCCCAATGGTTTGGTTGTCATCACAGCTTTTTTATGCTTGCAACAAAGCATAACAGCTTCTTCGTGTAAATGATTGGGTAATGAAATACAAACAATGTCTACATCTTCTCTCGCAATGGCTTCTTCCATCACTGTAGTATAATGATGACATTGGTAATCTTCCGCAAATTTTTTTGCGCTTTCTTCTCTTCTAGAATAGATACTTACAATTTTATCTTTGCTTCTGTAACCCTGCAGTGAATCTGCATAAAAACGGCCAATGAAGCCGGAACCTAACATCGCAATACGTTGCATGAAAATATATTTGAGTAAATGATTTAATTGGCTGTAGTTGTTCTCTTTTCCTTAAAGAAAATGATAAAAAATACCAATACAGCAGCAGCAATATAGGCGGGTACCATCCAGATACTCATCCAGTTGTGTCCTTCAGCAGTTTTAGCTCCTTCCACCACAAAACCAGAGTAACCTGTACCAATTACCATACCTAATCCATAAGTGGCAAAAGTGAATAGCCCCTGTGCTGCATTTTTTATTTTTTCGCCAGCTTTTTTCTCCGTATACATATAGCCAGTTACAAAGAAGAAGTCATAACATATTCCATGTAATACAATACCTGCATACAACATCCAGGAAGCATCACCTACATTACCATATGCAAAGCATACATAGCGAAGTACCCATGCCAACATGCCAAAAATCAGCATATTCTTTACGCCAATTCTGTTGAAAAGTAAAGGAATGGCCAGAATGAAAACTGCTTCAGAAACCTGACCTAGCGTCATTTTAGAGGCAGCATTCGGGAATCCCAACTCATTCAGGAATGGGTTGGCAAAACCATAGTAAAATGAAAGAGGTATACAAATTAGGATTGCTGCAATAAAAAATACCAAATAAGATTTGTCTTTGAATAATACGAATGCTTCAGTGCCTAATGCAGATGAAGCATCTGCAGTCTGCGCCTTGGGTGGAGTGTTGGGTAAAATAAAACTCAACAATCCCAATCCTCCGGATACCGCTGCAGCAACATAAAAAGTGTCAGCTGATTTTTCAATTCCCATCTGGCCAATCATAACACCAGCTACAATCCAGCCAATGGTACCAAATACCCTGATCCAGGGGAACTGTTTGCCAGGATCCGTCATTTGCGAAAAGGCAACACTATTGCTCAAAGCAATGGTGGGCATGTAAACCAATGAATAACATAGGATAGTCCAGTAAAAAATGTTGTTGTCTGTAATCTTGGTAGCCATAAACAACAGACCTGCTCCCAAAATATGCAGAACACCCATGATTTTTTGGGCTGCGAAAAAACGATCCGCAATTAACCCTACAAAAAAAGGCGAAATCATGGTAGCAATGGCCAATGCGCCATAGGTAGCCCCAATTTGAATTCCCGTAGCTTGTAAGGGTGGTTCACTCATATAAGTACCCATGGTTACATACCAGGCACTCCATATAAAATACTGAAGAAACATCATTAAGGATAACTTGATTCCAGTGGATATATTCATATAGCAAATTTTGAATGGACAATATAATTATTATTTGGGATTTGATTTTAGAGAGTTTACTACTTTTATTAAATCTTTCAGCCCGGGATTAGAAAAGGATTTCATGATTGTATTTAAAAACAGGCCATTGGTTATTGGCACCATGCACGGTAAGGAGCAGGTGATTGCTCCGGTTCTGGAGTCGTCCATAGGGGTTAACTGTTTTATTCCTGCTGCATTTAATACCGATACACTAGGAACTTTTTCTGGCGAAATTGAAAGGGTTCTTGATCCGGTTGAAACAGTTAGAAAGAAATGCCTGATGGCGATGGACGCAACAGGTTGTGATATGGGTATTGCCAATGAAGGGTCTTTTGGTCCACATCCAAGTATTCCATTTTTACATGCAGACGACGAATGGCTCATATTTATTGACCGGAAGCATCAAATTGAAATTCTTGTTAGAGAACTTTCCTTTGAAACAAATTATCAGGGGAGGGAAGTGGCTCCTGGTGATGATCTAGAAGATTTCTTGCAAAGCGTAAAATTTCCACAGCATTCTGTAATGGTAAGACCTTTAGATAATCCTTCTAAATGGATTAAAGGCCTCTGCAGCAAAGAGGCGCTGACCCATGCGTTCAATACCATCTTTGCCTCAAATAAGCGATGCTGGATTGAAACAGATATGCGTGCCATGCACAATCCAACCCGTATGGGAGTAATTGAAAAAGCGGCGCGGAAACTAGTGACCGCTATTCTTTCAACCTGCCCTTCCTGCTCCATGCCTGGTTTTGTAGTTACTACAGATACTCGTGGATTACCCTGTGAGCTATGTGGATTACCTACTTCCTCTGTTTTGTCTCATATTTATACATGTAAACACTGTTCATTTGAACAGGAAATGCATTTTCCCTTCGGTAAAGAATCGGAAGATCCTATGTACTGTCAGCATTGCAATCCCTGATTCAACTTCATTTTTAATTGATACTTTTAAGCTATGAATTGGATTATACTCATTATTGCTGGCTTATTTGAAGTAACATTTGCCTTTTGTTTAGGTAAAGCAAAAACCTCCACAGGTATATTCATGTATGGCTGGTATGCAGGATTTTTAGTTGCACTTACGATGAGTATGTTGCTGCTGATAAAAGCAACTCAAACATTACCTATAGGAACAGCATATGCTGTTTGGACAGGTATTGGCGCAATTGGTACAGTATTAGTAGGTATTGTTTTCTTTAAAGAACCAATAAGTTTCTGGAGGCTGTTTTTTATTGTTACGCTAATTGGATCCATAGTAGGATTGAAGATTTTAAGTAAATAAGCCATCGGACTTTTTATATTCAATTGTATCAAACAAAAGTGTAAAATGTATGCAGTGTCTTCAAGCAAATGATGTTCTTCAAGAAATGAATAAACTCAATTCTTCGTGGAAATTGAATTTGAATGTAATTGAAAGAGAATTTGTTTTTAAGGATTTTAAAAATGCATTTTCTTTTATGACTAACGTTGCTGCAATTGCCGAACGGTTAAACCATCATCCTGAATGGACCAACATTTATAATACTGTTATTATAAAGCTAAATACTCATGAACTGGGCTGTTTAACTGAGCTGGATTTTACATTAGCCCGTGAGATTGATGTTTTGATTTAAAATTTTTGTTCGATATGACTACAACAATCATAATTAGTTTGTGTGTTTTATTATTGCTTGCTTATCTATTTGATTTAAGTGCCGCTAAAACACGTATCCCTTCTGTAATTTTATTGCTTTTATGCGGGTGGGTTGTAAAACAAGTTTTAAGTACTGTTGGAATTACTTTACCCAATTTTTCTCCATTATTGCCCGTTTTTGGAACTGTAGGATTAATTCTTATTGTTCTGGAAGGATCATTGGAATTGGAACTAAATAAGTCTAAATTTCAGTTAATCAGGAAGTCTGCTTTAGTTGCCTTAATTCCAATGCTAGGCTTTTCTTTTTTTCTTGCATTCCTGTTTAAATATTATCAGGGTATTGCCTTTAAAGACGCTTTTATTAATGCGGTTCCTTTTTCTGTAATAAGTAGTGCAATTGCAATACCAAGTGTTAAGTCTTTGAATAGATATAACAGAGAGTTTGTTATATATGAAAGTAGTTTGTCAGATATTATTGGTGTGATATTATTCAATTTTGTTGCTTTTAATTCGGTCATTAATTTTAGTGCCTTCTCTGATTTTTTCGTTCAGATTTTTCTTGTTTTATTGATTTCATTTTTTTGTATCATTCTGCTTTCGTTCCTGCTAAACAGAATTGAGCACCATGTAAAATTTGTTCCTATCATCATTTTGATTGTATTAATTTATGCGCTTTGTAAAGTATATCATTTACCTGGATTGATTTTTATAATGCTTTTTGGATTATTTATAGGGAATCTGGATGAGCTGAAAAGATTTACCTGGATTGATAAATTCAAACCTAATGAACTAAAAAAAGAAGTTCATAAGTTCAAAGAAATCATAGCTGAATTTGCGTTTTTAATTAGGGTATTATTTTTTCTGCTGTTTGGTTTTTTAATTGAAACAGCAGATATTCTGAATACAGAGAGTTTAGGTTGGGCATTGATAATTGTGATAACAATCATTGTAATCAGGGCTATTGCTTTGAAGGTATTTAAGTTGCCCATTCAACCATTATTATTTATTGCTCCCAGGGGTCTGATTACTATTCTACTGTTCTTATCCATCTTGCCGCAAAATTCTATTGCTTTGGTAGACAATGCTTTGGTTATTCAGGTAATAATAATTTCTGCATTGGTGATGATGTTTGGTTTGATGACTTCCAGAACTAAGTGAAATTCAGTTTATTAGATGGAATTTAAACAGGTCAACGGATTCTTTTCAAATCTTTAAGAAATTTCCATTTACTTTTGCATTGATTACTATGAGTAAGAAGCAAGAAAGAAGTAAATTGATTGTAAATTTTCTATCCCGTTTTCAGCAAAATATTTGCAGAAACACGGTGCCTTTTTTCCTGCTAATTCTTGGTTTCTCTTTGCTTCTGCCTGGTTTTGTTAAAGCGAATTACGGAATTAATAGAAGCATTACTATCGTAAAGTCTCACACTGCCTCGCATACCAGTTCTTTACTGGCAATAACAGAGGCAGAGGCTGATCAGGAAGAGGAAGCCGATCAGTTAAAAAGCATTCACAACAACACGCATAATATATATAATATTGAAGCGGATTACGCCAGTAATCTGACCAAGAAGTTTCTTGAGTTATCCAATGATTTAAATCGCAGACCCAGGCTTCAGTATTTTATGCTATACCATTGCTGGAAAAGTCATCTTAGTTAATTCCAATTACTCAGCGGCAGTTTATTCTGCCGAATTCCCACATTTTTTGGATTAACTAAAATTTCGTTAATGAAACGTTTTATAAAAGCTACCCTTGTGATTGGTGTAGCGCTCATCAGTGCATGTAATGCTAAGGAAGAAACAAAGAAAGAATCAACCGTTTTTCAGGTTACTAGTCCAGTGCAGACTGATACGCTGGTCTTAAAAGAATATGTTGCTCAAATTCAGTCTATTAATCATATTGAACTAAGATCACAGGAACGTGGATATCTGCAGAAGATTTTTGTGGATGAGGGCCAATTTGTGAAAAAGGGACAGATGATGTTTCAGATTATGCCTACCTTATATCAGGCTGAAATGCAAAAAGCCAAAGCGGAACTAAATTTTGCTGAAATTGAATATAACAATACCAAGAGTCTTGCAGACAATAATATAGTTTCTCCTAATGAACTGGCATTATCAAAAGCAAAATTGAATAAAGCAAAAGCTGAGTTGGCACTTGCTCAAACCCATCTTGATTTTACAGAAATTAAAGCGCCATTTGATGGTATTATGGACCGTTTTCATACCCGGTTAGGAAGTTTAATTGATGAAGGAGAATTATTGACCACCCTTTCTGATAACAGTAAAATGTGGGTTTATTTCAATGTTCCGGAAGCTGAATATCTGAACTATATACAAAAAGCAAAATCTTCCAGTGCTGTTAAACTGCAATTGCAAATGGCAAATAAGGCCATTTTTGATCAGCTTGGGGTAGTAGAAACTATTGAAGCAGATTTTAATAATGAAACAGGAAATATAGCATTCAGAGCCACTTTCCCAAACCCTAAACGAATTTTGCGTCATGGAGAAACAGGCAATGTTTTGATGCCTGTCCCATTCAAGAATGCCATTTTAATTCCGCAAAAAGCTTCATTTGAAGTATTAGATAAAAAGTACGTTTTCGTTCTTGATAAGAACAATATTATTCATTCAAAGCAAATAACAGTTGAAGCAGAAATGCCTCATTTGTATGTTGTTTCAGAAGGACTAAATAGCGGGGATAAGATTTTATTGGATGGTTTGCGTAAAGTTAAAAACGGAGATAAGATTTCTTATCAGTTTGCAGACCCTAAAAAAGTGTTTGCTGAATTGCATGAACTACATGCAGAATAATCTTCCATTAAAAAAAGAGACATGTTTCAACAATTTATAAAACGACCAGTGCTGGCGATCGTAATTTCGTTGGCAATCATTTTTTTGGGTGTGCTGGCAATGGTTACCAGGCCAGTATCCCAGTTTCCAGATATTGCACCTCCGCGTGTAATGGTCTTCATTGCTTATCCTGGATCGAGTGCCGATGTGTTAGTGAAATCTGCACTAATTCCTTTGGAAAGGGCCATTAATGGTGTACAAGGAATGCAATATATTATTTCAGATGCTACTAGTGCAGGAGAAGCTACCATTCAAATTGTTTTTGAGCCAGGAACAGATCCTAATGCAGCCGTTGTGAATGTAAAGACAAGGGTAGATCAGGTGATGAATAATCTGCCTCCACTTATCCAAAGAGAAGGTGTTGTAATTACACCTATTCAGCCGAGTATGTTGATGTATGTGAATTTGTATAGTAAGGATAAAAATGCAGACGAGAAATTTCTCTACAACTATGCAAATGTTAGCGTATTGCCAGAGTTGCAGAGAATCAAGGGTATGGGTAGAGCCCAAATTTTAGGAAGCAGACAGTTTGCTATGCGTATTTGGCTTAAGCCCGACAGGATGCGTGCCTATAATATTTCTACCGAAGAAGTGATGGAAGCCATGAATGAACAGAGTGTAATTGGTAGACCTGGAAGACTTGGACAGGCATCCGGAAAAACTGCTCAGTCATTGGAATACGTGCTTACTTACAAAGGCAGATATAATAAGCCGGAAGAGTATGAGAATATTATTGTTAAAGCAAATCCTGATGGGGAAAGTTTGAAGTTGAAGGATATAGCGGAAGTTGAATTAGGTAGTGAGTTTTTTGATATTTACTCTAATAAAGACGGATATCCGGCTGCATCTATTGTATTAAAACAAAACTTCGGAAGTAATGCCAGTAAAGTAATTGAGCAGGTAAAGGTAAAGCTGGAGGAATTGAAAAAAGACTTTCCTCCAGGCATGGAATATGAAGTCAATTATGATGTTTCAAAATTTGTAAATGCATCTATAGATAAAGTATTACATACCTTGATTGAGGCATTTTTATTGGTTGCACTGGTTGTATTCATCTTTTTAGGAGATTGGAGATCTACCCTGATTCCTATTCTGGCCGTGCCGGTATCTCTGGTTGGAACTTTTCTGTTCATGCAAATGTTTGGGCTAACCATTAATCTGGTTACGCTTTTTGCACTCGTACTGGCAATTGGTATAGTTGTGGATAATGCCATTGTTGTAGTAGAAGCTGTTCATGCCAAAATGCATGAAGAACATATGACACCTTTTGCTGCAGTTAAGAAAGTATTGGGTGAAATAAGTGGGGCCATTATTGCGATTACTTTAGTGATGTCTGCGGTTTTTATACCCGTGGCATTTATGACTGGTCCTGTAGGCATTTTCTACAGACAGTTCTCTATTACAATGGCCAGTTCTATTGTGCTGTCTGGTATTGTGGCATTAACACTTACACCTGTACTCTGTGCCATGATTTTAAAGAATACACATGGAAAGCCACCAAGCAAATCGCCAATAACAATGTTTATCAATTGGTTTAATAAAAGATTTGATATTGTTACCAATCGATATACGGGATTGTTGAGATTAATTGCCAACCGACAACTAGTAACCTATGCTATTTTATTGGCTTTTTGTGGCGGAATTTTCTGGGTAAATAAAACCTTGCCCTCAGGATTTATACCCAATGAAGATCAGGGTATGATATACGCGATTATTCAGACACCTCCCGGTGCAACTTTAGAAAGAACCAATGATGTTGCACGGAAGCTTCAAAAAATAGCAGAAGAAGTAGATGGGATACAATCGGTATCTTCTTTAGCAGGGTATGAAATTCTAACTGAAGGTAGAGGGTCCAATGCAGGAACCTGTTTGATAAATCTGAAAGATTGGTCTCAGCGACATCATTCTGTTAAAGAGATTGTGGAAGAGTTAGAAGAAAAAACAAAAGACCTTGGAGCGGTTATTGAGTATTTTGAACCACCTGCAGTTCCCGGTTATGGATCTTCTGACGGGTTCTCTTTAAGAATGTTGGATAAAAATGCAACTGTTGATTACCAGGAGTTTGATAAAGTGAACAAGAATTTCATGGCTGCGTTGCAAAAGCGCAAAGAACTAACGGGTCTCTTTACTTTTTTCGCTGCTAATTATCCACAATACGAGTTGGTTATTGATAATGAACTTGCTATGCAAAAAGGTGTCTCCATTGGCAAGGCCATGGATAACTTGGATATACTTTTAGGTAGTACATATGAACAAGGGTTTATTCGTTTTGGAAACTTCTTTAAAGTATATACCCAGTCTGCTCCGGAATACAGAAAGTTACCCAGTGATATTTTGAATTTATTTATCAAAAACGATAAAGATGAAATGGTTCCCTATTCTGCGTTCATGACGATGAAAAAGACACAGGGACCCAATGAAATCACCAGATTTAATTTGTACACATCTTCTTCTATCAAAGGGATCCCTGCAAAAGGATACACAAGTGGGGATGCTATTGATGCCATTCGTGAAGTGGCAAAGGCAACTTTACCACAAGGCTATGATATTGCATGGGAAGGTCTTTCATTTGATGAAGCTAACAGGGGTAATGAAGCACTGTATATTTTTATAGTAGTATTGATTTTCGTATATCTGTTGCTTGCTGCACAGTATGAAAGTTTTATTATTCCAATTGCGGTGATATTGTCGCTTCCTGTAGGTGTTTTCGGTTCATTTATGCTATTGAAAATGATGGGGCTGGCGAATGATATATATGCCCAAATGGGCTTAATTATGCTCGTTGGACTCTTAGGGAAAAATGCAATCCTGATTGTTGAATTTGCTGTACAAAAGCATCAGCAAGGTGCCAGTGTTTTGGAAGCTGCTATTGAGGGATCAAAAGTTCGTTTTCGACCAATTCTAATGACTTCATTTGCATTTGTTGCCGGATTAATCCCATTAGTAGTAGCTCATGGTCCGGGAGCGGTTGGTAACAGAACTATTGGCTCTTCTGCCTTAGGGGGGATGTTATTCGGAACCATTTTTGGCGTAATTATTATTCCGGGATTGTATTATATCGTTGGTAAAATGGCTGAAGGTAAACATCTAATCAGAGATGAAGATGAAAGCCCATTATCAGAACATTATGTGCATAGTTATAATGAGTCCAAACTCTTGCATAAGCTCAAGAAATTATTAAAACGAAATAAGAAAAAGCATGAAGAAAAATAATATCCGGAGCTTACTGATAGTATTGTCGGTATGGCTTTTATTAAGTGCTTGTAAATTACCTGTTATAAGTATCAAAGACTCAAGAACATCTTTGCCATCTACTTTTTCTGGTATTACTACCAGTGATACTACTTCTGCTGGCGCTATTGTTTGGAGAAAGTATTTTAATGATCCACTTCTGATAAGTTTGATTGATACTGCTTTGCAAAATAATCAGGAATTGCAAATTGTTTTACAGGAGATTGAAGTGGGCAAAAATGAAATAAAGGCAAGGAGGGGAGAGTATTTGCCTTTTGTAAATGCCGGTTTTGCTACAGGGTTTGAAAAGAGTGGACAATACACAAGAAACGGTGCGGTTGATGAAGCATTGGAAATAAAGGAAGGACACAAATTCCCCAAACCCTTACCTGATGTTCTTTTGGCTGCCAATGCCAGTTGGGAACTGGATGTCTGGAAAAAATTACGAAATGCCAAGAAATCTGCCGTTTTGAGTTATCTGGCATCTGTGGAAGGCCGAAATTTTATGGTGACCCAGTTGGTAGCTGAAATTGCCAGTGCATATTATGAATTGCAAACTTTAGATAATTTACTAAGCATATTGAATAGTAGCATTGAAATTCAAAACAATACGCTTTCAGTAATACGTAAAGAAAAGGAAGCAGCAAAAGTGACTCAATTGGCTGTAAACCGATTTGAGGCCCAGTTGTTAAATACACAAAATCTACTTTATGCCATACGACAGCAAATAGTAGAGACGGAGAATCGGATTCATTTTTTATCTGGTAAGTTTCCTTCTAAAATTGAAAGAGCTGCATTGTCAACTCATCCCGTTTTCCCTGAAGAGTACGCTGCTGGTATTCCCTCTCAGCTATTGCAAAATCGTCCAGATTTAAAGCAGGCGGCGCTGGAAGTAGAAGCATCCAGGCTGAATATAGAAGTGGCAAAGGCAAATTTTTATCCTTCTTTCCGCTTAACTGCTGGAATCGGTTTTCAATCTTTTAATCCGGTTTATTTAATTAGCCCTGCTTCGGTTTTGTATAATTTGGCTGGTGACATAGTGATGCCGGTAATTAATAAGAATGCCATACAGGCGGCATATCAAAATGCAAGTGCTAAACAAATTCAGGCAGTATACAATTATGAAAGAGCTATTTTAAAAGCATATATTGAAGTGGTTAATCAGTTAAACGGAATTGATAATTATACAAAAAGCCTTCAGACCAAAGAGAAGGAAGTGAATATTTTAAGTAATTCAATAGTTATTTCAAATAATTTATACAGAGCCGCCAGGGCTGATTATGCAGAAGTTTTACTTACGCAAAAAGAAGCCATTGAGTCTAAAATTGATCTAAATGAAATTCAGTTAAAGCAAAGAATAGCAAAAGTGAATTTGTATAAATCCTTGGGTGGTGGTTGGAATTAGTGTTTGATTTTGGTAAATACCTCCCTCTCAATGAGTTGGAGGTATTTTTTTATTTTTAATAAATATTTATTGTTTATCAATAAATATTTATTAATATTGCGTATAAAATATATTTGTATGGAAATTAAAATCGGTTCCCAAGACGTTTTGAAAACGATTAATATTATTGCTTGGATTATTTTTATTGGCCTATGTATTGAATCTGGTGGTATTATATTCAATGCTTTCTACACAGTATTTATCAATCCCATTGGAGCAAAAAACTTTTGGATGAAGGCGGATTTATCTGATGTCTATGCATTAGATAAGGGTTATTTTATCGTGGTCATTGTGCTAATGAGCATTGTATCTCTTTTGAAAGCATTGATGTTTTATTTAATAATCAAGTTGTTTCATAATCCTGATTTTCATTTTACACAGCCGTTTAATCGCATTTTGGATAAGTTTATTTCCTATTTAGCTTATTTATCTTTTGGTATAGGACTTTTTTCAATATGGGGTATTCGCTATTGTGATTGGTTGACCCTAAAGGAAATTTCTGTTCCTTCATCACAAAGTTTACGTATGGCCGGAGGTGATGTCTGGTTATTTATGTGTGCCATTTTATTCGTAATTGCTTTTATTGTTAAGCGTGGTGTGGAAATACAAACTGAAAATGAATTAACTGTTTAAGTATGCCAATAATTGTTAATTTGGATGTAATGATGGCAAGACGAAAAATGTCATTGAATGAATTGTCAGAAAAAGTAGGGTTAACGCTGTCTAATCTTTCTATTTTGAAAACAGGCAAAGCAAAAGCGATTCGGTTCAGTACCTTAGAAGCAATTTGTCAAGTCCTTGATTGTCAACCTGGTGATATACTTGAATTTGTTGAGGAAGAATAAAGTATTTAAAAGTTTGAGTTTCATAATATTTATTATTAATTTAATGCAACACTCAATAATTTCTTATGCCTAAGTATGTAATTGAAAGAGAAATCCCTGGTGCAGGTAATATCCCTGCTGATACTATTAGCGAAGTAAAAACAATGATTGATCCCACCACTGCAGAATAAGACGGCATTGAAATCGACATCTACCTTTAGGTTAATTTTGGCAGCGATTACATTTCTGGTTGTATTCTTTTTTATGAATGTCTTTGTTTTTTCAGTAGTCTCATTGCCCAATCGTTTTGTTTTTGTAAAGCCATTTTTCTCTTTTTCATTGGCTATTGTAGTGGCAAGATTTGTCTGGGGACTAAGTAGCAAAGTAAATATCAGTATTGCTTCTTATGCTGTTATAGGTGCCTTTCTTTTAGGTGGGATTGGATTTATCGCTGGATTTTTTGGGCCTATCATTTTTAGACCTGATGCCAATCTAGGACCTTTATTGGGTATATTTTTCACAGGCCCCATTGGCTTTGTTCTTGGGCTTATTGCAGGAGCCATTTATGGTATTTTCAAAAAAAAATCTACAAAAGAATAGAATTTACATTCTTCTGACTTTCTATCCAATCTCATGGGTCAATTTTGCATCAATGCAAAATACCATGAAAAGTTTCATTGAATACATTCCCATTTTTACCACATTATTTTCCATTTATTTTTTCAGAGAAATTTGGGGACATTACCAACATAAGAAAACTGCTTATCTGCTGTGGTGGTCATTGGGTGTGCTAACTTTTGGACTGGGAACGTTGGCAGAAAGTATTAATGCATTAGTAGGTTGGAGTATTCCCAATGTTCGGTATTGGTATATTGTTGGTGCTTTATTAGGAGGATATCCACTTGCTCAGGGGAGTGTTTATTTATTGATGAAGAAGAAGTTCGCTGATATAACAAGTAGTTTATTTATTTTTTTAATTGTTCTCGCATCGGTTTTTGTGATTCTCACGCCCATATCAATTCCAGAAAATTTTGATTATAAACTTTCGGGTAAAGTTTTTGAGTGGGAGTGGGTTCGGTATTTCTCTCCATTTATTAATCTATATGCTTTTATCTTTTTGGTAGGAGGTGCTGTTTTTTCTGCTATTAGGTACTATCGGCAAGGGATTAAAGAAGCGCCATTCAAAGGGAATATTTTTATTGCCATTGGTGGTTTATTGCCAGGAATAGGCGGTTCATTTACTCGAGCGGGTTATGTTGAAGTATTGTATGTTACTGAATTTGTTGGACTCTTGCTCATTTATTACGGATATAGAATTATCAAGCTGAATAAAGCAAATTGATAGTCCCCTCTATTTATAGTTAAGATTTAATACTGCTCGCTCCAACTAAAAGCATCTTTAACTATTTGATTTTTTTCTTTTTTTAGATAGTTTAAATAGGCTTCTGCAACAGGTGAATGTTTTTTGCCTTTAAGCCAGATTAAGCTCCAGGTAGTTTTTACTGGCATGCCTTTAACTGGTATAATAAATAATTGTTTATTCATTAATTCATTCTTTATGCCAATGATTGGCATAATGGAATAGCCTAAGCCTGCTATGATTGCTTGTTTTACTGCTTCATTGGTACTCAGTTCCATTTTTTTGAGTACGGAAAGTTTTTTCTTTTGGATAAATTGTTCCATTGCTTGCCTAGTTCCAGAGCCCTTTTCACGGAAAATCAAGGGAAGGTCTTCTATATTTTTGTTTGTTTTTTCATTCCCAATAAGAAATAGTTTATTCGGTAGTAATTCTATTTTTTCAATATTAATTGCAGCAGGCAAGATAGATACCAAAGCAAAATCAACCTCATTCTTTTCGAGACTTTCAATCACTTTGGATTTATTGGTTACATCCATGTTTAATTGAATGCCACTGTTTTTATTGATGAACTCTGTAAGAAAATATGGCATTAGGTATTTTCCAGTGGAAACAACGGCTAATTTTAATTTCCCGGTCATTTGACCTTTAAAAGCCAGTGTTTTGTTATTGATGGCATTAACCTGGTAAATAATATTTTCTGCTGAAACAGCTATTTCTTTGCCAAAATCAGTAATATAAATTTTTCTTCCTACTATTTCTGTTAAGGGGATATCAAACTGATCCTGAAAGTTTTTTAGCTGAATTGAAACAGCTGGCTGAGTTAAGTGCAGTTCTTCTGCTGCTTTGGTGATACTTTCTGTTTCTACAATTTTTAAGAAAATCTGTAACTGATTTAAGGTATAATTCATAAAAATAGTTTATGATTAATATTATAAAGATAAATAAAAAATATAAATGGCTTTCCCTCAATTTTGCACCATTCATAAATAACCCTCTATATGAAGAAAGCTGGTTGGCAGATTATTCTTGGTTTAATTGTTTTTTTAAGCGCAATAATAATTTCATTTGAATCTGAGAATGCCCTTAATAGCCAGCTTTGGTCATCTTTATCAGTGATTATAGCCCTTTTTACCATTCATCATCAGGCAGCAATGCCCAAAAAGGAAAATACAAATGAATAGGAGATTGTTTATTGTTTGTCCTTTTGCCAATCTGGAATATTTACTCAAACAACAATTTGGGAATGATTCACTTTTTCTTTCTGTTCCTGCAGGTCTGGTTCATGCATCTGACAATATTTTCCTAGACAACCTTAAAGCAATGGTAGCTGTAAATTGTATTAATGAAATATATGTTGTGAATGAGGTATCGAATCCAATTGTTACATCAATCATCAATAATGAATATAAGCGGGATATTACTTGTTTGAATCCTGTTGCTGATCTTAAAGAGGAATATTGGTTGGAAAAGTTTGCTGGTTTATCTAAATATCAACAAACACTTAAAATGGCTGAATTAATAGTAGAACAATCAATGCAACTGATTCGATCTGTTTTTACTTCAACGCATACTTCAACCATTTTATCTGTCACTGTAAAAGGTATCGTAATTTCTAAAGAAGCGAGATTCGTAAAAGAACTGAAAAGAATGAATCGCTATAAAATTGCTTATGGACTTTAATCTACTGCTTGAAAATCTAACCAATCCGGCACTGTTGTTTTTTATATTAGGAATTGTGGCTGTTTGTGTAAAAAGCGATTTGGAAATTCCCAATAACTCGTCGAAGTTTATTTCTCTCTATTTGTTGTTTGCAATTGGATTTAAAGGGGGGCAGGAATTATCTCATGAGCAATTCAATCTTGAAATATTGGGAACCATGCTATTAGGGATTGCTATTTCTATTGTGATTCCAACATATACTTTTTTTATATTGAAAATGCGATTGGGCATATACAATGCTGGTGCAATTGCAGCTTCCTACGGATCTGTAAGCGCAGTTACTTTTGTAACTGCAGTTTCCTATTTAGAAGCACATCAGTTGAACTTGCACGGCCATATGGTAGCAATTATGGCCATGATGGAATCTCCTGCCATTATTGTGGGACTTTTATTAATCAATTTCTTTAATACAGAAGAGTCCAATATTATTAGAAAAAGAGAAGTGTTCAAGCATTCATTTACCAATGGATCTGTACTGTTGATTTTGGGTAGTTTATTTATTGGTTTTGTTGCTGATGCTAAACAGGCAGAAGGTATCAAGCCATTTACCAATGATTTATTTAAGGGGTTTCTTGCCATTTTTTTACTTGATATGGGTATAACCAGTGGTAAGAAACTAAAGGCCTTTTTCTCTTTCGGCTTATTTCCTTTCTTATTTGCCTTTTTTATACCTCTCATTAATGGAGTAATATTCGCCTATTTCAGTACCTGGGTTACAGATGACATCAGTAATCGCTTTGTGATAGCCATATTAGCTGCAAGTGCGTCCTATATTGCAGTGCCAGCAGCTATGAAAATTTCGGTTCCTCAAGCGAACCCAGGATTATTCCTGCCAATGGCACTAGCGGTTACCTTTCCTGTAAACATAACGATAGGAATGCCGTTGTATTTTTTTGTTGTACAAAATACTTGACAATATCTTCTGGTATAGGTATATTTAGTAAAAACTTATATGAAAAATAAGATACTGAATATATTTTCCATTTTATGTGCGTTGCTTTTTTTAAATGGGGGCTTAAATAAGGTGTTCAACTATATTCCAGTACCAACGGATTTACCTGCTGCATTAGTGGCCGATAATGCTGCTTTTATGGAAATAGCGTGGTTGATGCCTTTGGTTGCCGTTGCAGAAATATTAGGTGGTTTGTTACTGATTTTTAGAAAAACCAGAGCTCTCGGTGCAATAATACTTTTCCCAATCATGATTGGTATTGTTCTTATTCATGCCACAGTTGCCCCAAGTGGATTGCCATTGGCTATTGGTTTATTCCTGATTTTGGGCTGGATTATGTTAGAGAATAAGAATAAATATTTAAGCCTATTAGACTGATTCATAGCGATAAAGAAATTTTATTTTTTTCTATGTTTTAGACTGGCACAATATTGGCTTCAGAGTTAAGACTTTTTGTTTTAATTCAAAACTAGCCATATGATAACGGTTATTATTCCAACTTTAAATGAAGAAGAAACCATTCAAAATGTAATACAATTTGCATGGTCTCAGCCAAATGTTACTGAAGTAGTAGTAGTAGATGATAAGTCAATAGATGCTACTGTAGCAATTGCTGTTGCAAATGGTGCTAAAGTAATAACTAGTACAAAATTGGGTAAAGGTGCATCTATGAAAGATGGAGTACTGTTTGCCTCAAACCCTATTGTGGCATTTCTGGATGGCGATATTGATCCATATCCGCATTATACTGTTCAATTATTAACTGAGCCAATTCTTAGTGGGGAGGTTGATTTTGTGAAATCCTCATTTAGTAGAAATGCAGGAAGAGTAACCGAGTTAGCTGCTAAACCTTTATTAAGTATTTTCTTTCCTGAGCTTTTAAAATTTAGTCAGCCTTTAAGTGGGATGATTGCTGGTAAAAAAGAGCTTTTTGAACAATTAGAATTTAGAGAGGACTATGGAGTAGATATCGGCATTTTAATAGACATGTATTTAATGAATGCTAAGATGAAAGAGGTTGAAATAGGATATATCGAAAATAAAAGTAAACCTTGGCAAGCGCTCGGTAAAATGAGTAAAGAAGTTGCGCAGACAATTATAATAAAGGCAGCAAATTCAAATAATCCAAGATATAATTTTGAAGAACTAGGGGTACTTAACGAAATCCGTTCTCAAATGGACTTGGCTTTACATGCTAATTTGAATTCAATGGAGAAGTTGATTGTTTTTGATATGGACAATACTTTGTTGAGAGGAAGATTTATAGATGCCTGTGCAGAAAGATTTGATTTTAAATCAGCTTTGATGAATATTCGTTCCTCTGACACAGATCCTATTTTATTGACCAAGCATATTGCGACACTTTTGCGCGATAAATCTCATCAAGAGCTTATAGATGTAGTTGATCAAATTCCAATTGTGGAAGGAACTGCCCAAATTATAAAAGAACTAAAGGCGAAAGGATATATCATTGGTATCATTTCTGATAGTTATGATTGTATTACGCATCATATAAAAAACAAGTTAGGTATGGATTTTTCTCTTTCTAATGAGCTGGAATTTTCCAAAGGTATTTGTACTGGTGAGGTTAAAATCCCTTCTTTTCTTTTCAATAATGCTAAAAGTGTTTGTAGACATTCACTTTGTAAAACCAATGCGGTCATTAGTTTGTTAGACAAATATCAAATACCCAAAGAAAACTGTATTGCCATTGGGGATAGTATGAACGATTTATGCATGATTAAAGAAGCTGGCCTAGGTATTGCATTTTGTTCTAAGGATGAACTATTAAATCATCACGCAGATATTATTATTACGGAGCTAAGTTTTGATGAATTGCTATCTATTGCATAAGTTTTATAATTGATATATAACAGATTCATATGGCTGTAATATATTACCACTGACAGTAGGGTAGTTTTGTATCAAGGGTTTTAGATTTTTCAAATCATAGCCGGTATTTATGCTTGCTTTTTCTTTACTGAAATTTAGCAATACCAGTATTTTGTTACCCTTCCATTCCCTTGTGTAAGCATACACTTGTGGATGATTACCTTGTAAGAGGGTATATTTCCCATATGTCAACACTGGGTTGTTCTTTCTGAGGGCAATCATTTTTTTACAATAGTTTAAGATGCTGTTTTCATCTTTTTCCTGATTGGCAAAGTTGATTTTTGAGTAATTTTTATTTATCGATATCCAGGGAGTTCCTGTAGTGAATCCCGCATTTTGGCTGGCGTCCCATTGGAATGGGGTACGTCCATTGTCTCTGCATTCAAACTGCTTTCTTTTAAGAAATGATACGATGTCTCCTTTTTTGGCTACTAAACTTTTGTATTCATTTAAAGTGGGCATGTCTCTGTATTCTTCAATTCTTGTAAAGCCTGCATTGGTCATACCTAATTCATCGCCATTGTATAAATAGGGGGTTCCTCTCATCGAGAGAATAAAAGTGTTTAACATTTTTGCAGACGCTTCCCTAAATGAATCACTATCATTTCCAAAACGGCTCACCATTCTAGCCTGATCATGGTTAGCTAAAAAGATGGATATCCAACCCTTTTTAGAAAATGCACTATCCCATTTGCTAAATGTCTTTTTAAAATGCAGTAAATCGTATCCTTCTGCTTTGGCAATATCTACCCCTTCAAAAGCATATGCCATATTCAGTTCTTTCCTGTCAGCATCTACCAGATTATGCGCATCTTCAAAGCTGTTGCCGGCTCCTTCTGCCACACTCATAACATTGTATTTGCTTAATACTTCCCGGTTCATTTCCTGTAAATAATCATGAATTCCGGGAACCATTGAATAATAAGCCATGAAATTCTTTTCATATCCCTTTGGAAAAGCGGGGAAAGTAGTGTCCTTGGCGGCAAATCCAAAAGCATCTAATCTGAATCCGTCAATGCCCTTATTGGCCCAGAATTTCATGATATTGTAGACTTCTTTTCTAAGTGCAGGATTTTCCCAGTTCAGATCAGGTTGTTTTCTGGAAAAGTAATGCAGGTAATAGGCATTAGTAGTAGAATCATACATCCAGGCATCGTGATTGATATCGAATAAGCTATAACGGTAATTGGGCTTACCTCTTTCAGCATCCCACCAATGGTAATAGTTTCTGTATTTACTTGTTCTGGAGCTTTTGCTTTGTTTGAACCATTCGTGTTCATCACTGCTATGATTTACCACTAAATCCATAACGAGTTTAATATCTCTTTCGTGCAATCCTTTCAGCAGGGTGTCAAAATCTTCCATGCTGCCAAACTCCTTCATGATATTTCTATAGTCGCTGATATCATAACCATTGTCATCATTGGGGGAAGTATAAATTGGATTTATCCAGACTGCTGTAACACCAAGACTCTTGATATAATCTAGTTTGGAAATAATTCCTTTTAAATCGCCAATGCCGTCTCCATCACTGTCTTTAAAACTTCTTGGATAAATCTGATAAATGATGGCTTCTTTCCACCAATCCTTTATTTCCGCTTTATGCTCAGTAATAGTTGAAGGATTCGTTTCGCAACTAAAAAGAAGCGTACTCATGAAGAGAATTAAAATGCTGGAAAATCTGGAGCGCATGGTACTGGTATTTTCTATAAATTTAATGGAGATTGAGTGTAGTTTGCACCTATTATTTATAAGACTTGAATAATCTTTTTACCATACTGCCTGATTTAATAGGAACATTTGCTTTTGCCATGAGTGGAATTAAAATGGCCTCAAAGAAAAATGTAGACTGGTTTGGCGCATTTGTAATTGGCCTGGTTACCGCAATTGGTGGCGGTACAGTTAGAGATTTGTTGTTAGATATTACTCCTTTTTGGATGCTGGATAGTCGATATTTTGTTACTACCGGTGTAGCCTTATTGGCTACCCTAGTTTTCAAAGAAAAATTAATGCGCTGGTCGAATACGCTTTTTTTATTTGATACAATTGGATTAGGTCTGGTAACCATTATTGGCATCTCTAAATGTATGGATGCAGGTTTCCCTTTTTGGGTTTGTATTGTGATGGGTACTATTACAGGATCAATAGGTGGGGTATTAAGAGACGTGCTTTTAAATGAAGTGCCTTTACTGTTACAAAAAGATATTTATGCGATGGCCTGTGTAATAGGAGGACTGGTTTATTTTCTGTTTCTTAAATTGAATATGACGAAAGATACGGCGGCACCTATTGCAGCATTAAGTGTGATGTTGGTTCGCTTGGTAGCAATTCAGTTTCATATTCATCTGCCTGTACTTAGATCGGTACACGATAAAACCAAAGACACTCAATTACCTAAATAATAATCCCCCACACAATGAAACCAATTAAAGTTGAAGTAAAATGGGCCATTTTATTTTCCATAATGACCTTGATTTGGATGGTATTAGAAAAAGTTGCTGGATTACATGGTAAATATATTGATTACCATATGTATTTAACGAATCTATTTGCCATCCCTGCTATATGGATAATGGTGTTGGCACTAAAAGAAAAAAAGAAATTAGATTATGGTGGTAATATCAGTTATATGCAAGGATTCTTATCTGGACTCTACCTCTCTTTGATTATTGCTGCACTGACCCCATTAACTCAATGGATTACTACGTATATTATTACTCCAGAATATTTTCCCAACGTTATCAAACGTTCTGTTGAAATTGGGTACTATAAAACAACAGAAGAAGCTGTTGTTAATTTTAATTATAAAAATTATGCCGTTCAAGGTACTATTGCTGCTTTTGTTATGGGCCTTATCACCACCAGCATCGCTATGATTTTTATAAGAACAAAAAAGCCTTAGCAGATAACTTTGTAATAAAAAATTTTCATTTAGGCTAAAGCTTGCAATATATCTGCGAGAATATCTTCCTTGTTTTCCAGACCTACACTGATTCGTATCAAACCTGGTGTAATATTTACAGCCTGTCTTTCTGCTTCTGTTAATTTGGCGTGTGTTGTGCTTGCTGGGTGAGAAGCAATACTTCTGGTGTCTCCCAGATTGGCGGTAAGTGAGAGCATTTGCAGTCGGTCTAAAAATTTTCTGCCAGCTTCAATCCCCCCCTTTAATTCAAAACAAACAATGCCACCACCGTTTTTCATTTGTTTAACTGCAATACCATGATGAGGATGTGAAGTAAGGAATGGATATTTCAATTGTGCAATCGCTGGATGATTTTCCAAAGCTTTTGCTAGGAACAACGCATTGGCTGCATGCCTTTCCATTCTTACATCCAGGGTTTCTAAACTCTTGCTCAGCACCCAGGCATTAAAAGGGGACAAAGCCGGACCTGTACTTCTGCAGAATAGATAAATTTCTTTAATCAATTCTTTTTTGCCCACAATAGCTCCTCCTAAAACTCTACCTTGTCCGTCTAACCATTTCGTTGCAGAATGAACCACTAGGTCAGCCCCAAAATCAATAGGAGTCTGGTTTACAGGAGTGGCAAAGCAATTGTCTACATTCAGAATAATATGGTGTTTTCTGGCAATCTTGCCAATCATTTCTAAGTCCAGTATTTCCAGTCCCGGATTGGTAGGTGTTTCCAGATAAATCATTTTGGTATTGGGGGTAATGGCTGCTTCCCAGTCTTCAGCAGTTGCATTCGCATCAATATAGCCGTATTCAATTCCGTACTTTGGCAGATACTTGGAGATTACGGTATGTGTACTTCCGAAAATGGAATTACAGGATAGCAATCTGTCGCCTTGTTTTAACAGCGCCATAAAGGAACCAAAAACGGCACTCATGCCTGATGCTGTGGCATAACCTGCTTCTGCTCCTTCCAATGCTACCAGTTTGTCTATAAATTCCTGAACAGTAGGATTACTGAATCTTGAATAAATATTATCATCTGATTCATCTGCAAAAGCAGCCCTCATTTCTTCTGCATTATCAAAACAAAAACTACTGGTTAAAAACATAGGAGTCGAGTGCTCCATTTCGTTGGTTCTTTCTGTCTGAATTCGGATGGCTTTTGTTTCTTTTTTCATCTGCTGCCGCTACTTTTAAAAATTTACATAAAGGTACGCTTCAGTTGTCTTTATTTTGCGTAAGAATTCCGGCAAATGGCATTACAGACTTTTACCCATACGGCAGCTTTTTTATTAGAGAGTGGATCAAGTATCCAGGAACTACAAATTGCCTATCATACTTACGGTAACTACCATCCCGGTAAGTCTAAAGTGGTTTGGATTTGTCATGCTTTAACTGCCAATGCGGATGCAGCAGATTGGTGGAAGGGATTGGTGGGGAATGAGTCTTTCATCAATCCATCTGATTATTTTATAGTTTGTGCTAATATCATCGGTTCCTGTTATGGATCAACTGGTCCCTTGAGTATAAACCCGGCAACAAAAGCGCCCTATTTTTCTGAGTTCCCGATGGTGACCATTAGAGATATGGTAAAAGCCCATATTGCTTTAAGGGCTTATCTGGGTATCGATAGCATTGATTTGTTGATGGGTGGCAGCATGGGCGGCTATCAGGTACTGGAATGGGCGTTGATGGAGCCTGAAGCTATTCAAAAGCTTTTTTTAATCGCTACTTCTCCTTCCGAGTCAGCCTGGGGGGTAGCGGTGCATACAGCACAACGACTGGCTATTGAAGCAGATTGTACCTGGAAAGACCATGCACCAAATGCTGGAGCTGCTGGATTAAAAGCGGCCAGAGCCATTGGCATGCTTACTTATCGGAATTATGCTACTTTTCAGGAAAGACAAACCGATCCGGATCCGGAAAAGATTGATGGATTCAAAGCTTCGTCCTATATCAATTATCAGGGTGATAAATTAGTGAACCGATTTAACGCGTACAGTTACTGGCTGCTAACCAAAGCCATGGATAGTCACCATTTGGCAAGAGGCAGAGGCGGTGATTTGGGAAAAGCATTAAGTCAGATTCATCAACCCACATTGATTATCGGGATTGATTCTGATATCCTTTGTCCTGTTGCAGAACAAGCATTCATGGCCAATCATATGCCAGATGCGCAATTTCATATTATTGACTCAACATACGGGCATGATGGCTTCATCATTGAAACACAACAAATCAGTTCTTTACTAGCGCCATTCCTTCCATAAAGTGCTGAGTTCAATTTAGAGTGGATGGTATTTTTTAACCGCTTGTTGGTAAACAGTAGCCTTATTTAAAGTCATAGGCTTTGTTTTTTGATCAATATACATTTGCATTTGATCGGTATAATGCGGGGAATCTTTTCTAGCAGATGCACCATACACATTTACAGATTCAATAATCGGTCCATCTTTCGTGAATTTAACCAATTCTATATATGCATCACCCTGATTGCCTTTGTACATTCCGTCTTTATAGGGAATGGAATACATAGGCGCTAGCAAATCAGGTAAGCCCGGTAGGGGTAAAGCTACATTTCCACGAACCAGTTTTTGAACCTCACCCAATTGTAAATTGGTTCTGTTGAATTGCTGCAACATAGTGGCTTTGGTAGATCTGAGAATTCCAACAGCATCTTCTAATCCTATAAAACCTTGTTTCATAAACACACTTCGTTTGGGAACGATATCATGATACACCATAAAGAAAGTACCTGCTCCTATATTGGTTGCGTCGCCTTTTTTATCCCAGTTTTTAAGTTGCACAATCAAATCTGCAATGTCAGGATATGTCGTTTCATCTAAGAGAAATAAGCTGTCAATATTATAGGGGAAATAAAAGGTGGAGGGAAACTGCCGGTCAAATTTGATTCGCTTAAAATCTTCATAGCTCACTTTATTCAATGGCTGTACCAATGCTTCCCATCTTTTGCTGCGATTGTTTTCCAGTGTCTCATATCCCATAGTGCTGTCGGTAATCACTGGATTTTCCTTTCCCTCTGTAGAATGAAAAGGAGAGTGGTTGGTATTGTATACAAATCCTGAGGAAGGCTGTAATACTTGCGGTAATGCACTAATGGGATGTAATTCATTCCATAAGGTCTTGCTGGTATTGCCAGGCAGGGTAGACTTCCAATTGTATCCTTTAGGACGTACGGGTATTCTACCATTACTAATATAATAAATGGTATCGTATTTATCTGCGTACACAATATTATATCCTGGAATGGCGCGCATTTCTAATGCTGCTTTGAATTCAGTAAAGTTTTTGGCTTTGTTAAAACGATACCATTGTTCTAATCCACGAATATCCATTTGCGCCGGCATACGGATGGAGAAAGTGCCTCTTTTTGTTATGATGGTTGGGCCGTATTTGCTCCAATGAAGATCTCTAATTGCACTAAGTGTCATTAATTTAAACTTTACTGGAATTCTCGTCTCTTTTACTTCAAGGGTTTCCCAGTTTCCATCAAATAAATATTGGTTCTTGTTTTTGGGATGCATTTCTAATTGATATACATCTAGTTTGTCTGGCTCATTTACCGTATGAGCCCATCCTAGGTGTTCATTTACGCCATGTAAAATACTGGGGGCGCCAGGAAAATTGGCACCGAGTATATTCCATCCTTCTTCACTGTTTAAATGCGCTTCATAGAAAGCCACGGGTCCTTCTAAAGGTTGATGGGCATTGATGGCCAGATAGGTATTTCCATCTGTTGTTTTTTTACTATTAAAGGCGAAAGCATTACTGCCCTGTGTTTTAAAATTTTCCAATAAGGGAACAGTTCCCCCAAAAATGGAAGACAATGCTTTGTCGGCTCCTGATAAAATGCACAATTGCAATACAGAATATCTAATCATTGCTTTAGGAGTAACCGGGAATAGGTTTTTTAATAAAACTTCATTATTGTGTTTTTCTGCATAGGCATTTAGGCCCTCACAATATCCCTGCAATACTTTTTTGAAATCGGCTGAAAGGTCTCTCTCATAACGGTCTTCCACTAGTTCAGGAATTCTGAGTAAACGAACTATATAATCCACCTGGGCTCCTTCTCTTCCCTTGTATCTGGCAAGCATCCCGTTGCCAGCCATCAAGGAAAGTTGAATGGTTTCAAAGTCGTCTTCTGCATGTGCCCAAGCCAGCCCATAGGCAACATCTGCATCAGTTTTGCCGAAAATATGCGGCACGCCCCATTTATCACGGATAATATCAATTTGATTGGGGTCTCTATAGGTTTCCAGCTCAATCTTTATTTGAGCAGTAAGGTTTACGGAATAAATTAGAAAGAAAACGATGGAGAATAGTTTGCGCATGCAGCTTTTTTTAAGGATAACAAATCTAAGGGGATAAGGTTGATTGAACTAAATTGGTTTACCCCTGTTATCTTTGTATAAAATTACCAATATGGGTATCTGGAATCAAATTCAACAATACTTATTTATTAAGAAAGCAGATCCAAACGCTCCCAAATCTCAGTGGATGAAGTATATGCATGGGATGAATCGTGTTTCCCTGGTAATGTTTTTGCTGGCAGTTATTTTTATCTTGATTAAACAAGTCATCATTCCACTCTTCCGATAACATTTTTGTAAGGCTACTTGTTAACAAGTGTTTCTTAATTTAATGGAAGTAATTTCCTACTTATTTTGAAGAAGATTTGAAATCAGGGATGCTGCATTTTTTGATGCATGACCTCCTTCTGCTAATTTTTTGTAAAGTTGTTGATACTCCGATTTTAGTTCGCTGATTTTTTGTGGATTGCTAGTGATAAATTGCAACTCCCTCGCCAGGTTAGCAGTGTTAAGTTCATCCTGAATCAATTCCTTTACAATTTCTTTGTCCATGATTAAATTCACAAGTGAGATGAATTTAATTTTGATCAATCGCCTGGCAATCTGGTAGCTAATGGCACTTCCCTTGTAACATACAATTTCAGGTACCCCAAATAAAGCCGTTTCGAGCGTGGCGGTGCCACTAGTAACCAATGCAGCAGTAGATGCTGATAATAAATGGTACGTACCATCTTTTACCACTTTTACATTTTGCTGCCCCTCTAAGAACGGTTCGTAAAATGCATCATCTTGGCCTGGTGCCTGTGCTACTACAAATTCATATTGCGGGAACTTATCTGCAACACTAAGCATGATGGGAAGTTTTTTGGCAATTTCCTGTTTGCGGCTTCCTGGTAATAAAGCAATGATTGGTTTTATATCGGACTGATTGGCCGATTTGAATTTTTCAATGACTTCAATAAGTGGATGTCCAACATAATGCACATCCCAATTCCAATTGTTTTTGAAATACGCTTTTTCAAAGGGTAAAATGCAAAGCATCAGATCAATGCATGTCTTCATTTTTTTTACCCTGTTGGCTTTCCAGGCCCAAACCTGCGGTGCAATATAGTATATCACTTTAATACCTTGTTTCTTGGCCCATTCGGCAATTCGAAGATTGAATCCAGGGTAATCAATTAAGATGATTGCATCGGGTTGATAGCTGATAATATCTTCTTTACAGAATCTCAAATTGCCCAATATAGTCGGTAGGTTTTTGATAACTTCTGTAAAACCCATGAATGCCAGATCTCTGTAATGCTTTACCAGATGGGCTCCTGTAGCTTGCATTAGGTCTCCTCCCCAGCATTTTATTTGAGCTGAAGGGTCTTGAACTTTCAATTGTTTTATCAGGTTGCTGCCATGCAAATCCCCACTGGCTTCTCCTGCAATTACATAGTATTTCATGGCGAATAACTAAAAAAATAGTTAAATAACTAAAAATTTAGTTGTTAAACTAAAAATTTAGTTATAAGTTTACTCCTGTAAATGTACATCATGAAACCATTAACCAAAGCAGAAGAGCAAATAATGCAAACCATCTGGAAGCTGGAAACCGCTTTCCTAAAAGATATTGTTGAAGCACAGCCTGAACCAAAACCACATAGTAACACGGTTGCGACTATTGTGAAAATATTGGTAGAAAAAAAGTTTGTGGGCATTACTCCAATTGGAAGAGTGCATCAATATTATCCAATGGTAACTAAAGAGGAATATTCTTCCAGTACCATTCGAAATTTAGTAGAAGGGTATTTTGAGGGGTCTTTTGCCGATGCAGTTTCCTTTATGGTAAAACAGAAAGACATCAGTGTAAAAGAGCTAGAGTTATTGTTGCAGGAAATGAAAAAATCTAAAAAATAATTGTATGCAAACCACCCTTTATTATTTTTTACAAGTAGTTTTTTGTTCTGCCATAATGATGGGATATTACTGGCTTGTGTTGCGCGATAATAAATTTCATCAATACAACCGATTCTATTTGTTGGCGATTACACTACTTTCCTGGCTGGTTCCTTTGATTAAAATACAGTGGAACGATTACAATGATGCCAATGATGCCCAAATATATTATTTGCTTTCAGCTGTAGCCACCAACAATTCTGAATTAGAAACCAGTTTCAGTCAGCATTGGTATTCCATTTCTTGGCAGAGGGGATTACAACTGCTATATATTGGAGGATCACTTCTTTTATTCATCAGTCTGATAGTGTCACTGATTCGCATTTTTCAGCTACTAAAGCGGAGTAGTGCTAAAAAAATGGGTACCATAGATCTAATCATGACCAATGCAAAAGGCACTCCTTATTCTTTCTTCCGTTTTATATTCTGGAATGAAGCCATTGATTTAAGCAGTAAAACCGGCCAACAAATTTTGCAACATGAAATTACGCATGTAAAAGAAAAGCACTCATTTGATAAACTATTGATGCAAAGTGTTTTGATTGTAGGTTGGCTGAATCCAATTTTCTGGTGGATTCAAAAAGAGCTGCACATGATTCATGAGTTCATTGCAGATAAAAAATCTGTTGAGAGTGGAGATACAGCATCATTGGCACATATGTTATTGACTGCTGCCTACCCTCAACAAAGCTTCCATTTAACCAATCCCTTCTTTTTTTCACCCATCAAAAGACGTATTGCCATGTTAAGTAAATCCAACACAAGGTTCAGCTATTTAAGAAGATTGATTGTATTGCCCTTGCTGGCTGTAATTATTGTATTAGTGGCATTTAGAAATGCACCACCCACAGAGCCTATATCTGTTGAAACATTTGTAAAAACCATTTATAAAGATGTTGCCGGCAGCCCTGTTACTCCCATTTCACCTATGACAGTTAGTTTGAAAAAAGACTACACCATTGTCATCAATGCAGGACATGGTGGGGCAGATAAGGGAAGTGTAGGTGTGGATGGTAAATCTTTTGAATCCCAATTGACACTTGAGCTGGCCAAAACCATCCAATCTATGAACCAGAATAGCCGATTGAATCTAGTTTTCACGCGTACAGAAGATGAAACACATTCCGTTATGGAAATTGCTCAAAAAGCCAATAGATCTAACCCGGATTTGTTTTTGTCTTTGCATTATAATGCATCCAATAATGCAACCCTTTCCGGAACTGAAATTTATATAGCCAGTCCGGGTAAAACCGATCGTTACAATAGTCATTTACAGTTTGCCAACCAGGTGGCTAATCAAGTGGATGATTTGAATTTGCCCTTTAATGGAATCAAGAGCAGGAAAGATGGGATATATGTATTGCAAAATGTTAACTGTCCAAGTATTCTTGTTGAGGCTGGCTACTTATCAAATCCTAGTGATTTGGAAATAATCACTTCATCCAGTTTCAGAGAATCATTGGCAGTTGCCATTTTGAATGGTGTTCAAAAATATCTGGCGGAGACTGAGTACAGTCAAAAGCCCACTCTTACAAAACAAAATGATGATTTTATAAAAGCAGAAAAAGATACAGTTCAACTCTTAGTTAAGAAAATTGAATCTGCGCCAGGTAAACTAACTTTTGATTCTGTAAGGTCATTTTCTTTTAGTAAAAGTGCTGAAGGTTTGGGTAGTGGTTTAAAATTATTTGCAAAAAACGGACAAAAGCCACTTGTTATATTAAATGGAAAACAAGTAGATTATGAAAGTTTGAACGAGATGAATCCCAATGAAATTGTATCAATAAATGTGCTTAAAAAGGAAGCAGCTACCTCTAAATACGGGACAGAAGGAATTAATGGTGTGTTAGAGGTAGTAACTAAAGATGCTAATCTCAAAAATATTAATCCATTTCATGAAGAAGATAAGAATGATCGGTCTGGTATAAAATCATTTATGAAGCGTAATACTGGAGTTGCTAATGTTTCTTGGAACCATCAATTAAAAACTATGGAAATCTTATTAAAGGATGGAACTAAAGAAAAATATATACTCAATAATTCAGCTAGTATGAGAGGGGCTGAAGAAAAATATGGGAAACTCCCTATACCTGCGCCACCGCCACCTCCTGTTATAGAGCGTTCTAATCAATTAAAAGAAGAAAGCTATAATAAAGTATTTACTCAAGCAGAAGTTCCTGCCTCATTCCCAGGCGGTAAAGAAGCTTGGCAAAAATATTTAGAAAGAAACTTGAATATAGATTTGCCAGTAATTAATGGAGGACCTCCAGGAAAATACACTGTTATTGTTTCATTTATCGTTGCATCCGACGGGAGTATCAGTAATATAAAAGCGGATAATGATCCCGGATATAAAACGGCAGAAGAAGCTGTTAGAATAATCGTTAAAGGGCCTAAATGGGTTCCTGCTAAACAGAAAGGAAAAGCAGTTACTTCTAGAGTAAAGCAATCAATTACTTTTATGGTTAGCGAAGATTAATTAAACAAACCATTTAAAACCAAGGGAAATTAACGCATAAATACAAGTTGCGATGAATACTCCCTTGGCTGTTTTATCTTTTTGTTTGTTGATATAAACGGTAAAGACTATGGCATTGGCAATTAAAGCAATGCTGATAATGCCACTCAATAAAGATTTCTGCATCATTAGTACCTGAAAGAATTCATTCAAACTGAATAAGCTGAACTTCCAGTAGTAATAACCAAACAATCCAAAAACGGGCGCAATAAATCCCAACAAAAGGCCGAAAGGAATTGAATCTTTATTGAATAACATGATGATGACTTGAGCAGGTTAAAACTTCCAATCCTTTTCCAATTGTTTTTTCAAAGTATAATTGGTCAGGTCAAATTGAACAGGAACCACACTTACATAATTGTTCTTTAGGGCCCATACATCACTTTCCTTGCTTTTATCAAAATTGACAAACTCTCCCGTTAACCAATAATACTTACGACCATGCGGATCTTTTCGTTCATCAAATTTCTCTTGGTATTTTGCGTAAGCTTGAGAACAAATTTTAATTCCTTTGATCAATTCTGCTTTTACTTTAGGTATGTTCACGTTTAAGCAAATATGCTTGTCTAGTTTTTTGCTGGATAGCAGTTGTTCTACAATGATTCTTGCATATTGTTTGGCCCCTGTAAAATCGGCTTCAATGCTAAAATCTAGTAAGCTGAATCCAATACTTGGTATACTTTCAATGGAAGCCTCTAGTGCCGCACTCATGGTTCCAGAATAAATTACATTAATAGAGTGGTTGGCGCCATGATTAATGCCACTGATGCAGATATCGGGTTTTCTGTGCAACACTTTGTCTACCGACAGTTTTACGCAATCTACAGGCGTTCCGCTGCAGCTGTAAGCTTCTACATCGCCAAAATTATGCACTTTGTGTAATCGCAAAGGTTCGCCGATGGTAATGGCATGTCCCATACCACTTTGTGGCTTATCCGGAGAAACAACTACTATTTTACCCAATCCTTTCACGGCTTCTACCAAAGCATGAATGCCGGGTGCTGTATAGCCATCATCGTTGGTAACCAAGATAATGGGCTCTTCTTTCTTCTTGCTTGATTTTGCTTTCACTTTTGCCATATTGCAATGTACGATAAGACTAAGTCTAACGCTTCTTTTTGGGTGTTGTATTTGTGCTAAAAAATTTCAAAACTGGATACTCCACTGCTTGATTGTTGATGCCTTTTTCTGTTAAATACTGATCAAAGAAATTCCAGGTTAATAATCCATCATCGGACTGAGGTTCCAGTGCATAGAAAATTAAGTTAGCCAACGGTTGTGCCAAGTCTATCAGATAATCTCCTTTTTCCGCAGTGAATGTTTTCGCAACAAATTTTCCTTCCGCAGCAGCCATTTGGTGACCTTCAAATTTTCTGCTGGCTATGGTAAATTTTTCTATCAGAAAACCCTCTCCCTGGAACTCCGTTTTTTTCTCCAGCTTCTCTACTTTGGCCCCCATACGTTTTAAATGTTCGGCAATACTATCCAATGAGGCTGGGATAATATAACCTCTAGGTAAGGTTGCACTAACCGTATCTTTAAAATCAGCGAAGTAGTTTACTTTGTCTAAGTGGATGATTCTACCGGTTTTCGTAAATGTAGTTGTGCCATCTTCTCTTTTAAATGGTATATAATCATAGGTTCTGAAATCCCGAATTCCATTGGCAGTGGGTACCATTTTGAATCTTACTCCCTTGCTGATTTTTCCTGCATTGTTTTTTACTACTTCTATCGCATTTTTTTCTGCTTGTTGGTTGATCTGCATAATTTCTGCTGCATTGCTATTGCAATAGGCCAGTATTTCTTTTACAAAGTGATAAGTGCTATTGATACGCTGATAAAAGCGCTCGTGTGCAAAAGACTCACTTAGTATGGACATTCTGTTGCGCAGACCAATCTGATTAATGATATAGCGTGGGTGGTGGTTATAGGTATAAAAATTTTTTACTGGCCAGCCTTCTCTGGTATAGAAATCACCAAATGGCCCAAACAATAAATCATTTTCTTTTTTTACTTTATCGGTTATAAAAGGAAGTATGGTGCTGTTGGTATAATGATATGGGCCTGGTTCTCCCGCAGATAAATAACCCGGTGCCCAGGTTAAATCATACCCATGCCAAGTGCCGTTGGTGGTATGTAAATCCACCACCATCTGCGGGTCCCAGCTATTAAGAATATTCGTTACCATCGCTTTGGTTTCTGGAGTCTCCATTTTAATACCATCTCTGTTTAGGTCGAGGCCCTGTCCGTTTTCGCGGATACCGGTTTCGAGCGGGCTATTCTCTTGCGACGGTCTTAATCCCTTTGCAAACTGGTCATTCCCATCTGTATTATAAATGGGGACAAATACAATGATTTGATGGCTGAGAAGATTAGATAAATTGCCTAATAAAATATCGCGCATCAGCATCATCGATACCTCTTTACCCTCCACTTCGCCACCGTGAATATTGCCTTGAATGTACACAACTGGCTTCCCGGATTTCCTAGCTTCTTCCGGAGTGCTGATAGCCGGATTGGCCAGTACTGCATAAGGAATATCTTTTCCTTGTGTGCTTTTCCCGATGGATCCTGTTTGGATAAGCGGACTCATGCTTTTGATGGTTTGCAAAAACTGCATGACGTCTGCGTAAGAAGAAGTTTTTTCAAAGTTGGATTTTTCAGGCGTTAACTGAAGTGATGCGGGAAAGCTTGCAACAGACTGGGCTTTCAGTTGTGTTAATGAACCCAATAAGGCAAATAGGAATAGTTTTTTCATGGCTTAATATTACAAGCTGAAAAGTACTTCAATCGGGTCGTAGAATTGGCCCGCTAAAATAAAAATCAAAATAAATTTGGAAAAACTAAAAAGTTTAGTAAATTGCGCTAAAAGAATTAGTTATGTCAAACGCTGGAAGAAATCTGAAGTATCTGCGCAAACTGCGGGGCTGGACCCAGGAAGAGTTTGCCAACAAGCTAAAAATCAAACGTTCCCTAGTGGGCGCTTATGAAGAAGAGAGGGCAGAACCCAAGCTCGAGGTAATGGAGCAGGTATGCGCTATTTTCAAATTAAGTCTGGAAGATTTTTTATTTAAAGATTTATCCGAAAGCAAGGGCGGTTCTTATTTAGACAGAAGACGCCAATTAAAAATGATTAGTGAATCTGCTGAAATCAGATTTGTTCCCGTTAAAGCTGCAGCGGGTTATATGACAGGGTATGCAGACCCAGAATTTGTAGATGAGCTGAATACGTTTACTTTACCCATGCTGGCTCCGGGTCAATACAGGGCTTTTGAAATCATGGGGGATTCTATGTTGCCAACGCCAAGTGGCAGTGTCATTGTAGGGGAAAAAGTGGAGGACCTGGATGATTTAAAAAATAGCAATACCTATATTGTTCTTTCCAAAAATGAAGGGGTAGCTTACAAGCGAGTAGTGAAAAACAATCGACTCAAAAATAAGATTACGCTGATTAGCGACAATCCTCAATACGAGCCATACAATGTAAGTGCTGAAGATGTTCTGGAAATCTGGAAAGCGGTTTACATTTTACAGAAAGCGAATGCTGCACCTGTTTGGGATGTAAATCAGTTGGCGGGTATGGTGAATAATTTGCAAGAACAGGTTAGCAGTTTGAAGAAGAAACTGAATTAAAAATCGGACCAATTAATTGAATCAATAATGTCTCACCAGCATTTCTATCGGGTAGGCCTAAAGTGGACGGGTAATCTTGGAACAGGAACTTCCAATTATAAATCCTATTCCAGGAATCATATCATTCAAGTGGAAGGAAAAGTGTCCATAGAATCAAGTTCTGATCCGCTGTTCAGAGGAGATCCTAATCGGTACAATCCGGAAGAAATGTTGGTGGCCTCTTTATCGTCTTGCCATATGCTTTGGTATCTGCATTTTTGTGCGGATGCGGGAATCATAGTAACGTCTTATCAGGATAATGCCGAAGGGATCATGACTGTAGAACCCTCTGGCGCTGGTCAGTTTACGGAAGTAGTTCTTAAACCAAAGATTTCTCTGGCCAATATGCAGATGATGGATCAAGCCAATGCCTTACATGAGAAAGCCAATGCCTTTTGTTTCATTGCACGCAGTTGTAATTTTCCTGTAAAACACCAGGCAGTGTATAGTATAGGATAGTATTCGATTATTGCATTGGCCTAATTAGTTCAGTATTTAACCCCATAAATCTCCAGCCAGTCGAAACGTATTACAATGTGCTTCCACAATGGTTTTGATATCTGGTGAGTAGCCTCCTCCTAATGCAACCGCAACAGGAATAGTATTCTTCTTTAGGGCTTCAAAAACAATTTTATCTCTTTGCTTGCAGTCGGCAATGCTGAGTTTTAATTTCCCAAATTTATCAGTATCCAGTACATCTACCCCTGATAAGTAGAAAGCAAAGTCGGGTTGAAACTCATCAATCAGTTTGGACAAATTTTCGGTAAGGAGTTTCAAGTAAGTTGGACCATCTGTACCATCCAATAAGCCAATATCTAAGTCTGATTTCTCTTTATGAAAAGGGTAGTTGTGTGCGCCATGCATGCTGAAGGTAAAAACCCTAGGTTCATTCTCCATAAGTTTGGCTGTGCCATTTCCCTGATGTACATCCAGGTCAATAATCAGGATTTTAGCCGCTAAATTTTTATCAAGTAAATAGTTGGAAGCTACTGCCATATCGTTGAGCAGACAAAAGCCTTCACCTCTTTCTGCAAATGCATGGTGTGTACCACCAGCTATGTTTAAAGCCACTCCGTTTTTTTGTGCGGAAAGCGCACAATCAATGGTGCCTTGTGTTATAATTAATTCCCGTTGGGTTAATTCAGGTGATTGCGGAAAGCCGATTTTTCTTTGCTCAGAGGCTGATAATGTTTGGTTGAGTAGTTTATTCAGGTATTCGGTTTCATGTGTTCGTAAAACTGTTTCTGTTGAACATGATGCAGGACTAAAAAAATGGGTTGAAGTATAAGTGCCTTCATGCATCAATTGTTCAGGAATCAATTGATATTTAAGCATAGGAAAACGATGGTTTTCCGGTAATGGGTGTGCATATATGCTGTCAAAGGCGATGTGTATCATTGGGTCTGAATCAAGTTGTCATTTACGATGGCAAATACCTGGTCTGCCTTTTTCGGTTTAATGGTTGCTAATCCACTGAATTTGCTGAATGCAGGTAAGATGCAGTGTTTTTTGCCAAAGTAAAAACAAGGAAATCGTAAGCTTTGTTTACTCAGGCCTTTAATGGTAACTCCGGGATGAAGGTGACCTGAGAAAATATAAGCCGATTGGTCGGTTTTAAGTTGAAATACCTTGTTGTCTTTATCTTTTTCCAATTTCTCCTCGTAATTGTGTTGAAACTGAAATGGGCCTAAAAGCAAGGTTTCCGGAACAATTTCAATGGCTGCAGCTTCATACCATGCTGAAGGTAATACATCATGATTGCCCCTTACCAATGTAATTTGTAGTTGCGTAAAATCTCTTTTCCATTTCAGAAACCAATCCAGTTCTTCATTGGCATAGCTGTGAAAAAAATCTCCCACCACGAGTACTCTCTGAGCTTTGTAAAATTGTGTAATGCTAAAAAATCTTTGAAGATCTTCTTTATAAATATTTTGTGGAACAGCTATCCCGTTTTTTCTGAAGTGTCCGGTTTTTCCGAAATGGGTGTCTGAAAGTATCATTGTTTTTTCTTCTTCCCAGAATATAGTTCTGTTTGTTGAAAGCCACAGGTGCTGTTCCTTGCATAGTAACAATTGATCTCCTTTCATACTTGCTAAGATAATTGTTGTTGCATTTTTTTCACCCGATCTTCCAGTCTTTCTGAACTCAGGTTATTTCTGTTCAATCCATCCACCACTATCGGGAAGGAAAGTGGTGTTAGTTTAGCCGGATAGGTCAGTACGATTTTGCTTTTTGCAATACGTTGTAATGCCAATCTTAGGCGCACTTCATCCATTTGTTGCGTCAGTACTTCGTTATAGGCTTGCTTCAACAATAGGTTGCCTGGATCGTATTCTTCAAAAACCTTGAACAGGAGAGAGGCAGTCGATTGTAAATGTCTGGCCTTGGTTTTTTCGCCAGGCATACCCTGAAAAATGAGTCCTCCAATCACTGCAATATCCCTGAATTTTCTTTTGGCCATTTCTGTGTTATTGACACTTTGCTGGATATCAGTCAACAAATTTTTATTGCTCAATAATTCATATACATTACTGTCATCAACCGGTATTGGGGTGTCGCTCAATAATTCAAAGCCATAATCATTCATAGATATAGAAAAACTCATAGGCTGAATCTGTGCAATTCTAAAAGCGAGTATTGCACTCAATGCTTCATGCACCTGCCTTCCCTCAAAAGGATATACCAGCAGATGATATCCGTCTTTGGTTTCAATTTGTTCTATGAGCAATTCGTCTGGCTGTGGAATATGAGATAAGCTTTGTTGAATGGAAAATAAATGGTGCAGGCTATCCATTTCTAAGCCGGCATTCTTTTGTAGTGCTTTTGAAAAAGTTCTTCTTAAGACTTCTCCCAGATTGGCCGTTAAACTCATTCTGCCCCCCAGCCAAGAAGGAATCAGTGATTTTTTTGCACTAGATTTTTTAACCAGCACATTCATGTCTTTTATCATGATGAGCTCCAGGTTCTTGCCAGCTAGCGTAAAAACATCTCCTGGTTCCAGTTTACTTATGAAGTATTCTTCTATTACGCCTATATACCCTCCGCTTAGAAATTTTACTTTTAACATGGCATCACTTACAATCGTTCCAATATGCATACGATGTCGCATAGCTACTTTGCGGCTGTTGATTTTGTAAATACCATTTCCAATCTCCACTTTTCTAAATTCATCGTATACCTGCAAAGCTTGCCCTCCTGTTGTAATATGCCTTAGAATTTCCTGCCATTCGGCTTCCTGCATGTCTGCATAACAATAGGTAGACTTTACTTCCTGATAAATCTTTTTTGGCTCAAATCCTTCACCTGTAGCAAGCGTACACAAATATTGAAGCAGCACATCAAAACATAAGACCAATGGATCCTTGCTTTCAATGGCATTTTCTGTTACAGCCGTTTTTAAAGCTGCAGCTTCCACCAATTCTAAACTATGTGTCGGCAAAAAATAAATTCTGCTAATTTCTCCCGGACGATGTCCGCTTCTTCCGGCTCTTTGTAAAAAGCGTGCAATACCCTTTGGGGACCCCACTTGTATAACGGTATCAACAGGACGAAAGTCTACACCCAAATCTAGACTGGCAGTGCAAACCACTGCTTTCAGTTTCTGTGTATGCAGTGCTTCTTCTACCCATAATCTTAATTCCTGCTCAATACTACCATGATGAAGTGCTATGGCACCGGCTAGGGAAGGAGCAAGTGTCAATAGTGTCTGATACCAGGTTTCACTCATGCCTCTGGTATTAATAAAAATCAGCGTAGTGTTGCTATTCTCAATAATTGGGATTAGCGTATAGGCAAGTTTTATTCCCAGGTGTCCTGCCCAGGGATAAGAATCAATTTCATCAGGAATAATAGTGTGTATCTCAAGCGGCTTATTAATTAAAGCCTGAACGGTTATTCCATTTTTTTTCAAAGGGCTTAAAAGAACTTCTCTTGCTTCTTCCAAATTGCCAATGGTGGCGCTGATTCCCCAAACCTGTAAAGATTCACTGCAATTTACCAATCTGCTGATGGCCAGTTCTGTTTGTACGCCACGTTTGCTTCCCAGTAATTCATGCCATTCATCTACAGCCAGTATTTTAAGTGATGAAAAAAAGGTTGGATAATTTTTTTGTGTCAGCAGTAACTGCAGACTCTCTGGAGTGATGATTAAAATTTCCGGCATTTGCTTTTTCTGCTTTGCACGATCGGCTGTACTGGTGTCTCCGTTTCTGATAGCCACTTTCCATTGCATTCCAAGTGAATCAATCACTTCTTCCATGGCCCTGCCAATATCTTTTGCGAGTGCACGCAAAGGAGTTATCCAAAGTAATTGTAAACCAATGTTTTTTTGTTTTGGCCAATCAGCTGGATTTTCGTTGATAAACTGCATGATGGCACCCAAAAAAACAGAATAGGTTTTACCGCATCCGGTAGGCGCATTTACCAGACCACTTTCTCCCGCTAAAATTGCCTTCCAAGTTTGTTCCTGAAAGGGGAAGGGCTTGAGTTCTTGTTGCTCCAGCCAATTGGTTACAATTTGAAATCCTTTACTGGCTTGCATTGCTTTTCTTTGCATTCCTGCATTTGTCACTGCAATATTTTACTTCTTCCCAGTTTTTAGCCCATTTTTTTCTCCAGGAAAAAGGCTTGCCGCAGGTAATGCAGTTTTTTTGAGGTAGATAGGATTTGTTCCCTTTAAAGTTAGACATGAAGTTAAAACAACAGGAAAGTAAAAGGGTTTATTGTACAGATTTAATTATTCCGTCTGATTTCCTTACGAAATAGAGCTTTTTATTTTCTAAGTAACTAATTTCTCCGTTTTGTTGAACGGGAACAAAGTCAAACTCATTAAAAATTTTAAAACTATTATCTGATAGTTGGGTGGCAATCATTTTCTGGTGCTTTATTAAAAGTCTGCCAAAATGATACAAGGACTCGAATCCTTTGAAAACCATATCAGAAGGCCTTCCTTGCAACTTGTTGCGGTATTGAGTTGAAATTCTTTGTAAGAGTTTGTCGGTTCTATTGTAATTGAAAGGAGTAGAGTAAATAATTTCAGTGCCTTTTCCCAAATCTTTAATAGCATCCCAGGTGGGCATTCCTAGCAAAACAGATTTATAAGATTTGTTGGCTGCAACAGATTTTACCAGATTAATACCGAATACTTCATTTACCGTGCCACATAAAATAATATTGGTTCGGGTGCTGTCTAGCAGTGAATTGTATTGAGCAATATTGATACTATCACTTACTGAAATGGTTTTCAGTTTTAATGGTAGCGCTGGTGTTTTTTTATTCAATTCCTGGAATGTCTGCTCAATCATGTCTTCCAGTGCACCTGCCTTTTTTACGTAAAGGATAGGTTCTGTTGGATGATTCTTCTGTAAATATTTGAATATTCCTTCAATATGGGTTAGTAATGTTGGGTTCACCAATGCAAAAAAAGGGTTCGAGCGAATACCTGCGTCGTTGGGATAAGTGGCAGATATTAAAGGGATTTGCTTTGATTTGGCATAGTCGGCAAGTGGCTTGATATCTGCCCTGTTGTTGAAAGAAGCAATGAGTAAGGAAGTGCCATTTAATTTACCACTTTGTATAATCCCGTCAATGGATTCCTGTTTGCTTTTTATATCGAAGAATAAAATTTCCAATTGTTGCCCTTCTGCTTGCAAGGAATCTATGGCCAGTTGAATTCCATTGTAGAAATCGAGACCGGGCAGAATATTCTTAGGAATATTATTGTTACCAAGCGAATAAATACCTTCATTAAATGCTTCTTCTAAGTAAACAGGTGCAAATACCGCTATCTTAAGAGGGCCAGCTGTTTGCGCATAAGTGCTTTTATTAATAGCAATCGCAAAAATCAGTAACAATATGACAAAGCCTTTTTTCAAGATAATAGCATTGGTTATTCCCATTCAATAGTTGCCGGTGGCTTACTGCTGATATCGTAAACAACCCGGTTAATTCCTCTTACATTATTAATGATTTCGTTGGAAATATCAGCTAAAAATTCATAAGGTAAATGTGCCCAGTCGGCTGTCATTCCGTCAACAGATGTTACGGCTCTTAGCGCAACGGTGAATTCGTAAGTTCTTTCATCTCCCATTACCCCAACACTTTTCACAGGGAGCAAAATCGTGCCTGCCTGCCATACCTGAGTATAGAGTCCTGCTTTTTTAAGCCCATTGATAAAAATAGCATCAGCCTTCTGCAAAAGATCTACTCTTTCTGCATTTACTTCTCCAAGGATTCTGATGGCTAGTCCTGGTCCGGGGAAGGGGTGTCGGTTGATCATATCTGCCGGTATGCCAAGCTCAAGCCCTACTTTTCTAACTTCGTCTTTAAACAAATAGCGCAAAGGCTCTACTAGGGAAAGATGCATGGTGTCAGGAAGGCCTCCCACATTGTGATGACTCTTGATGGTCTGCGACGGTCCGTGAACACTAACGCTTTCGATCACATCGGGATAAATGGTACCCTGACCTAAGAAAGAAATATTATTCAGTTTTTGTGATTCTGATTGGAAAACATCGATAAATAATTTACCAATAGCTTTTCTTTTGGCTTCTGGATCTGTCTGATCTTTTAGGGCTGCATAAAATATTTCTTTGGCGTCAATTCCTTTCACATTTAATCCAATACTATTATAAGTAGCCAGTACCTGTTCAAATTCATCTTTTCTTAAAACGCCATTATCTACAAAAATGCCATGTAATCTGGTTCCTATTGCACGTGCAATCAGCGTAGCGGCAACCGTGCTGTCTACACCACCGCTTAAAGCCATGATTACTTCTTTGTCGCCAATTTCTTCTTTTAGTTTAGCAACCGTTTCTTCTACAAATGAGGCCGGGGTCCAGCTTTGACTACAACCACAGATATCTACCAAGAAATTGCGAATCATTTTCTTGCCTTCTGTTGAATGGTAAACTTCGGGGTGAAATTGAAAACCATATAATGGGTATCCGCTTGTATCGTCTTTTTTAAATGCCGCAACAGGAATGCTTTCTGTAGTAGCAAGTATGCTGTAGCCTGCCGGTAAATCCTTAATGGAGTCGCTGTGGCTCATCCAAACCTGTGATTTAGCAGGAATACCATTAAATAGCTTATCAGCTTTAGTAATTTCCAGTTGCGCTCTTCCGTATTCTCTTTTGTTAGACTTGTCAACTTTTCCTCCGAAAACTTTGGCAGTAAGCTGGGCTCCATAGCAAACCCCCAATACGGGTAATTTTGCATTGAAGGCAGCAATATCAACTACAGGGGCGTTTTCTTCATTAACACTAAAGGGAGAACCGCTGAGGATAATTCCTTTTAACGTAGCATCTATCGTAAATTCCTTGTGAAAAGGGATGATTTCACAATAAATATTTGCCTCACGAACAGCCCTGGCAATTAGTTGAGTATACTGACTGCCAAAATCGAGAATTAGTATTTTTTCTGTCATGTGGCAAAGTTAATCCAAATTTACTTCTGCTGCTAGTAATGCCTTTTTTGCTACCTTTCACATACGTAAATTATTAGTATATGAAACTTCGGGCTTTTGCTTTATTGCTACTGGCGGCTATCATTACTTCCTGCAATTGGATAGGTAAAACCGTTCACGGTGACGGAAATATCGTTTCTGAAAAGAGAAATGTAAAAAAGGCCGAAAAAATAGTCATTAAAGGGAATTTTGATATTGTATTGATTCCTGGGGCAGAAACTTCCGTTGTTGTGGAAACCGACGAAAATTTGCAGCATCTTGTGCTAATGTCGGAGAGCAATGATGAACTGGTTTTTAAAACCAAAAGGAAATTCAATATTAAATCGGATCATGGAATAAAAATTATCATTACTACTCCTAAGTTGTCAGGTGTGCACTTGGCCGGATCTGGGAATATTACCGGTAAGGGTAAGTTTGTTGGTTCCCAAGAACTTAAAATAGATATTGCAGGTCAGGGTGATGTTAATCTGGATGTAAATACCCCTCAGATTGAAGTGGAAATTGCAGGTTCAGGAAATGTAACATTAGCGGGTGAAACCAAGAAAGCCAAATTTGATATTGCCGGAACGGGAGACTGTAATGCAGAAGCGTTAAAGTCTGAAATTTCTTCCATTAAAATTGCGGGCAATGGCAATGTTAAAGTATTTGCTGATGTGCAACTAGATATTAAAATAATGGGATCCGGTGACGTCTTTTACAAAGGCAATGCAGAAGTCAGTCAGAAAATTGTTGGTGCCGGCAACGTTAAAAAAATAGACTAATGGAAAAAAAATATAGAATTCTTTTAGCAGAAGATGAAGCAAAGTTGGCTACTGCAATTAAGGAAGAGCTAACCCGCGTTGGATATGATGTAGATGTTGCTAAAGACGGATTGGCAGCTGAAAAATTATTTCAGGAAAACAATTACTCTCTTGCATTGCTGGATATTAATATGCCGGGAAAATCCGGTGTTGACCTTTGCCGGGATTTCAGAAAAAGCAGTGCAAAATTGCCGATAGTTATGCTTACCGCCATGGGAGAAATTCATGATAAAGTGGAAGCTTTTGATGTTGGAGCAGATGATTATCTGGTTAAACCATTTCATTTTGATGAGCTATTTGCAAGATTAAAAGTACTTTTTAAAAGGATAGATACAACTGATAGTCAGGAAAAGCTGGTATATGAAGATTTGGAGATAGATTTTAAACAAAAAAGTGTAACCAGGTCTGGGGTTGTTATTAATCTTACTTCCAAAGAGTTTACGCTTTTGACTTTATTGCTGCGAACACCTGAGCGGGTAATTTCTAAACAGGAAATATTGGAAAAAGTCTGGGACCTGAGTTTTGATACCGGAACAAATACAATTGAAGTGTACATCAGTTTCTTAAGAAATAAAATTGATAAGCCTTTTGAAAAAAAATTGATTCATACAAAACCAGGCTTTGGTTATTACATCAAATAGCAGATGAATTTAAAGCTCCGATTTGCTTTACTATTTTCCAGTTTTGTAGCAGGAATTCTCTTAATAGCCTGCGCTAGTATTTATTTTTTGTATGCATCTTACAGGCAGGAGGACTATTTTAATCGGGTAGAATTAGAAGGAGAGGACTTGTATGAAATTTACCAATCGCTCTCCAATAAAAATGCGAATGTGCAACAGGATGATGTGTTGGAATTACACAGGATTGCATTGATTAACGAACATCTTTTTGTATTGGATTCTAATCAATCCCTGATCTTTAGTTTGGGTGTTAATACCGCCGTAGACATTCCCAAAATCAACTTTGAAAAAGTTAAGAAACAGGGCAAGCTCGAGATTATGGATTCAGCTCAGAATCAGATTGTTGCTACTTATAAGCCTGAACAAAAAGAGTTTTTAATTACGGAAGCATATGATAGGGTAGGCTTAAAAAAAGTGTATACAATGAGTATAATTCTGTCGGGTGTTTTCGGAGGGTCTTTATTGCTGACAGCTGTTATTTCTTTTTTGTTTGTACAGCAAGCAATCAAGCCGATTGTTGAATTAAGTGACCAGATGCAGCGTACAAATGTCTTTAACTTATCAGAACGAATTACTGTAAAACCTGCAAAGGATGAAATCTACGCTATTGCCAAGAACTTTAATGCGATGCTGGAAAGAATTAGAACCGGCTTTGAGTACCGGAAGAGCTTTGTACAGCACAGTTCGCATGAACTAAGAACGCCCCTTGCAGTAATGCTTTCCCAAACAGAAGCAGCTCTTAATAATGTAAATGATGTGGAAGGATTCCGGAAAGTACTCTTATCATTAAAGGAAGATCAGCAGCATTTGATTGAATTGACAAATGCCTTGTTACAGATTTCTCAAAATGAGCAGCTTGAGTTTGTGGAGAACTGGCCAGCACTAAGGGTGGATGAGCTTTTATATGATACTGCTGCTTACTTTAATAAGAGCTTTCCTGACGGCAAAATTGATATCAGTTATGATAATTTGCCCAAAGACGATGTAGAATTAATGGTAAAAGGAAATGACTCTTTACTACGGTCAGCATTTGTTAATCTGATTAAGAATGCATATTTATATTCTGTTGACAAATCGGTACAAATTATCATTCATACAGGTGACCAAAAGCTTTCTATTGTATTTCAGAATAAGGGAAAACAGTTGACGTCGGAGGAAGTCTCCAAAATGTTTCTTCCTTTTTTCAGAGGCGCCAATGCAGAAAGTAAAAAAGGTTTCGGGCTTGGACTGGCCATTATTGAACGTATCATACAAATTCACAAGGGCAAATTAAGTTACTCTGCCAAGGGAGATAATCTGAATCAGTTTAAAGTTGAATTCCCTATAGAATCTTTGATATAATATCAGTTGACTCCTGTAAAAACACTGCAATAAAAAAAGCCAATCAAATTTTGATTGGCTTCAGGTATTTTCAGGAGAGCAGTCTCAGTTAAGCTAAGTTTGCTGCTTTCTTCACTAATTTGCTCTTCAGATTGGCAGCTTTGTTCTTATGGATAATTCCACGCTTAGCCAATTTGTCAATCATAGAAATAACGTCAGGTAGTTTTTCTTCGTATCCTTTTTTCTCTGCGCTTGTTTTTAAGTCACGGATAGCGTTACGAGTGGTTTTACCATAGTAACGGTTACGGTCACGGCGCTTAGCGGCTTGTCTAACGTCTTTCTTTGTAGCTGAGTGATTTGCCATTTTCTAATTTTTTCGGGACGGCAAAGGTAATAGCTTTCAGGCAAATTTGAAAATTTTAAATAAAAAAAATCAAAAAAAGCCAAATCGGTCCAAAATTGGGCTGTGTATAATTAACCTAGGTTTAGCTTAATTTTTGGTTTATTTTCTGCCTCCAATGCCCGATATTTGCCCCAATTTAGATTGAAAAGCTGCATAATTAAGCCAAATGAAGGATTTTTCGTACATCACCCATTCACATCCGGCATTCATTGAGAGTCTCTATAAGGACTTTTTAACTGATCCAACGCTGGTTGACCCCGATTTAAGAAAGTTTTTTGAAGGATTTGACTTTGCTGTCAATGGAAATTATGCGGCCGGACAGGCTGCACCAGGAGCCGTTGATGCTGGATCTATAGATTGGATGCAGGAAATCAAAGTGTACAGATTGATTCTTGGATACAGAAATAAGGGGCATTTAATTGCAAAAACAAATCCGATCAGAACCAGAAAAGATAGAGGTGCTAATCTAGACCTGAGCTTTTTCGGTTTATCAGATAAAGATCTTAATACCGTATTCCAGACAGGCAATCTGATTGGATTAGGACCTGCTCCGCTGAAACAAATTTTGGCACACTTGCAAAACGCATATGCCAATCATGTTGGTATAGAGTTCAAATATATCAGCGACCAGAAAAAAGTTGATTTTCTGACCGCAGAAATGGAGCAAAATTTTGCCCAGCCACTACCGTTAAATAAGAAGCAGAGAATCCTTGAGAAACTAAATCAGGGTGTCATGTTCGAGAAATTCTTGCATACCAAGTATATCGGACAAAAAAGGTTTTCACTGGAAGGTGGCGAAACTACTATAGCTGCTTTAGATGCAATCATCAATACAGCGGCCAATCAGCAGGTTCAGGAAGTGGTGATTGGTATGGCACACAGAGGAAGATTGAATGTGCTGGCCAATATCATGGGGAAGACCTATGAACAAATTTTTAGTGAGTTTGAAGGAACTGCAGCGATTGATCAAACCATGGGTAGCGGGGATGTTAAATACCATATGGGATACGGCAGTGAAGTGAAGACCCTGGATGATAAAACTATTCATTTGAAACTTATGCCGAATCCTTCCCATCTGGAAGCGGTTGATCCGGTAGTAGTTGGTTTTGCAAGAGCAAAAGCCGATTTGATATCTGAAAGCCATTTTGAAAAAATTCTACCCATATTGATTCATGGAGATGCTTCTGTAGCAGGACAGGGTATTGTTTATGAGGTATTGCAGATGAGCAAACTTCGTGGCTATTATACTGGGGGAACTATTCACTTTGTAATCAATAATCAGATTGGATTTACAACTGATTTTGATGATGCCCGCAGTGCCGATTACTCAACTTCTGTTGCAGCAATGGTACAGGCGCCAGTATTACATGTGAATGGGGATGATGCAGAAGCAGTAGTAAAATGTGCTGAAATAGCAACCCGTTACAGACAAGAATTTAAATCGGATATATTTATAGACATGGTTTGCTACCGCAAACATGGTCACAATGAAGGAGATGATCCTAAATATACACAGCCTCAGTTATATGCTTTAATTGATAAACACCAGAACCCGAGAGAAATATACACGCAGTATCTTATCCAGAATGGCACAAGCGATGCGCAGGAACTGGCCAAGTCAATGGAAAAGAAATTCTGGAGCGACTTGCAGGAGCGTTTAGATGAAGTAAAGCAAAATCCGCTCCCGTACAAATATCAGCCGCCGGAGTTAATCTGGAAATCATTTGTAAAAGCAACGGCCGATGATTTTGAATTTTCTCCTATCACGGCTATTGACGATGCAAAATTCAACCTGCTTTTCAATGGTTTGATGAAATGGCCCAGCGATTTCAAACCACTTAAGAAGATTGAAAAATTAATTCAGGATAAAGTAAAATTATTTGAGACTGAAGGCAAAATAGATTGGGCAACTGCCGAATTGATGGCATATGGCTCTATTCTGACGGATGGGAATGTAGTACGTATGAGTGGACAGGATGTGAAGCGAGGAACCTTCAGTCATCGTCATGCAGTATTAAGAGACGAAGAAAGCAATGCCGAATACAATCGACTAAACCATTTTCAGGAGAAGCAGGAACAATTCAGAATTTATAACTCTTTGCTTAGCGAATATGGGGTATTAGGATTTGAATATGGATATGCTATGGCTAATCCGAATGCTTTGGTAATTTGGGAAGCACAATTTGGTGATTTCTGTAATGGTGCACAAACAATGATTGATCAGTTCATTGCAGCAGGCGAACAAAAATGGCAAAGACAAAATGGTCTTGTTATGTTGTTGCCGCATGGCTATGAAGGACAGGGTCCTGAGCATAGTAGTGCAAGAATGGAACGCTTCCTACAAATGTGTGCTGAATTAAATATGGTTGTGACCAATATAACCAGTGCAGCTAATTTATTCCATGCTTTCAGAAGACA
>Ga0208492_1000062_pt1 | contig 113793 bp, 107 predicted proteins | sample Subbioar_CSW14AB_FD_184820 | JGI IMG/M metagenome (GOLD analysis project Ga0208492, IMG submission 184820) | Serpentinite rock and fluid subsurface biosphere microbial communities from McLaughlin Reserve, California, USA - CR12Mar_CSW14AB (SPAdes) | ecosystem: Environmental > Terrestrial >...
AATTTTTTAACTTCACTCATAGTTATAGTTTAAGTGTGGTAACTCAAACTTAACTATTCGGGATGATTCTTAGTAATCATCCCTTTTTTTATGACATCTATTAAATATTTAGTCGGACAATAGTGATATTTTTTATCTTCACACTACTGCCTGAGCCTTCAACTTCTTTTTCAAATAAATACGCTGTAGGTGTTTTAAATACGCTTGGACCTAAGCGCCATTCGTTTAAATATTTGCTATATTAATAACTTTATTTAACAATATCAATATCTACTTGATACCATAGCATGGCAGTAAATTAAAACAGATCTATAATTAAGGGGCAAAATCCAAATATCAACAAATTGAGTATGTTGTTTGTTACAATCATAGAAACAACGTAAAAGAAAGAATATGAAAAAAAGAAAATCATCAATCATTTTCATCCTTACAATCATGACTGGTATGATCTCTTGTTCCCCTAAAATTGTGGGTACATGGACGATCAATAAGTTTGAAAATGGAACGCCTTCAGAGCAAGGATATTCTTTGAGTAATATCGGCACGATCACTTTTCACAAAAACGGCTCCGGTGAAAAGAATATCAATTACAGTGTATTAGGAACTAGTCATGTAGATATGTTTCCTTTTAAGTGGACAGCTGCAGATGCTGCCATCACTATTGCGGGCGACAGTACTGAGTTTTCCAAAACATGGATCATCATTTCGAATAAAAGAAATTACCAGCAATGGAAATCTACGAGTGGCAATAAGGTACAGGCATTGGAGTTGAGAAAAAATTAGACCTAAAAAAAGCGATCAAAATTGATTGCTTTTTTTAGGTCTAATTTTATAATTATCTTAAATCACTTGTATTCACTCTGCTAGGTGTATCCTTCCCACTCACAATACCTTTTGAACTCAAAGCAATGGCACGAATAATGCGTGTCATATTATCAATATCAATCGTACTGAATTCATCACTGGCTTTATGGTAATAGGGATCTACATCAATTTTAGTAGTAGAAATGGTATGTGCCGGAACACCAAGTCTTGCCAATGTAGCATTATCTGAACGATAAAACAGTTGTTGTGTTGGATATGGATCAGGATAAAAAGTAAAGTCCGTTCCTTCCAAATTGCTTTGCAGAATTTTACCCATATCGGTTTTCTCATACCCTGTAATAAAAGCTGAATTCTTACCCCACTTACTTTCAGAACCGATCATTTCAATATTGAACATCGCCATCACTTGCTCCGGATTAAATTGACGTGAAAAATAAGTAGAGCCATACCCACCAACTTCTTCTGCAGTGAATGCAACAAAGATCAAAGTGCGTTCATTGTTATTGATGGCTTTGAAATATTGTGCCAGTACCATCATAGCGGTAGTACCCGCGGCATCGTCATTGGCACCATTAAAAATAGAATCAGTTTGCACATTTCCATTTCTATCCTTACCCATGATCCCTAAATGATCATAGTGCCCTGAGAAAATCACATATTCATTCTTCTTGCTCTTACCGGGTAATACCCCCACAACATTGGCTGCCGGAAGTTCGGTAATCTCATGTTTACTTTCAATGGCATAGGTTTTAGGATCACTGGTAGTAAACAAAAAAATCAGATTATAATCAGTCTTAAAGAGTGCACTCTTCATCCGAGTGAGACCCTGCATTGAACCTTTGTAACTTGTATCCAATAACACAAAATAATTCTTGTTAGCAGACATTAACTTTCTTATTTCCGTGCCCAGATTAGCTCCTTTACCGATGGTCACTTTCTCATATCCAGATTTTTCTGTCACTTTAATTTCCGGCTGACAAGTGAATACAATTACATCTTTGCTATCAACACTTACTCCATCTACACTTGCTGTTACACTTATAAACTTTGGGCGTATCATTAAGAACTGTTGCAAATAAGAACCACTATTATTCCAAGTTTGCAGTCCGGTTTTCTTAAACTCATCAGCAATAAATGCTGCAGCTTTATCAATTCCCTTGGTAAAAGTTCTGCGACCTTCCATTTCATCAGAAGACAGTATCTTTTCAATTCTGGCCATTTCTTTTTCGGTAATCAAATCTTCAATCTTCTGCGCAAAACTGTTCAGTGACAGTATAAGAAACGCAACGAGGAGTAGGTCGTTTTTTTTCATGGGGCTAATAGTAAATAGACCATAGTCCATGGTCCGTGGTTAGAAAGATATATCTAATAATTATTGTGAAAAGCTAAAACACTACCATCCATGGACTATGGGCCATGGACTATCAACCTCTTTACAGACTCATCATCTCCTTAAACTTCACTGTCTGTCTGCGGCTTACTTCGATTTTTTCGCCGCCCTTGAGGTCTACAAGGAGACCACCATTGAAGTAAGGCTCAATTTTTTCGATCCAACGTAGGTTGATGATATGTTTGCGATTGGCACGGAAAAACATCCTGTCATCCAAACGTTCTTCTAATGCATTGAGTGATTTTAAGATCAGCGGTTTATTGGTACCGAAGAATACTTTAGCATAATTGCCTACACTTTCAAATAAACGGATCTCTCCAAGCTTTACAAACCAGCAACGTTCTCCATCTTTTACAAAAACCTGGTCCTGTTCAGTGAGCGGACCTCTGTTGATACCATTTAATCCGGCAGATTCTTTAAAAATTTCTGCTTGTAATTTTTGAATGGCGTCGGCCAAACGTTTGGGTTCAATAGGTTTCAGCAGATAATCCAATGCATTCACTTCAAATGCTTTGATGGCATATTCGTCATAGGCAGTGGTAAAGATCACTTTGGGTGCTTTTTCTACTTCTGCCAACAGATCAAAACCTGTTTTACCGGGCATCTGAATATCTAGGAAAATCAGATCCGGATTGAGGGATTCGATTTTTTCAATTCCATCATCCACATTCGCAGCTTCTTCAATTACCTCTATATCGGAATGATCCTGCAATAACTTTTTTAACTCATTACGTGCAAGTCTTTCATCATCAATAATGATCGCTTTGATAGCCATAGATCGGTTATTATATAGAATTAAGAATAAACAGGTTGAACAGGCATTTTCACCACCGCTTCTACCATATTGTTTCCAATATCCCTGATCTCAAAGTTAGCTTTTCCGCCGAATAATAACTTCAGACGGTTTCGGGTACTGTTGATACCAAATCCATCTGAATTGGTGGTACTATTCAGCTGACCGGTATTTTGAATGATCAGTTCATGATGGTTGTCTCTGTAATCGGAAATCACTTTAATCAATCCACCATCTTTTTGCTTTCCGATACCATGTTTAATGGCATTCTCCACCAATGTCTGTAACATCATAGGAGGTACCGGCTGATCCAAGGTATCTTCATCAATTTCATACTCCACATGCAATCTGTCCTCAAAACGAATATGTTCCAAGGCCAGATAATCTTTTACAATATTCAATTCCTTTTCAAAGGGAACGGTTTCTAATTTTTCCGCCTGCATACTGCTACGCAGAATATTACTCAATTCAGTAATCGCTGTACGGGCACGATTCGGATTCTCATCCACCAAGGCACGAATACTGTTCAATGCATTGAAAATAAAATGGGGATTGATATGCGACTTGATGGTTTTGAGTTCCAGCTCTTTTACCAGACTCTCCAGTTTCACTTTTTGTATTTCACTCTTCGTACCCAATTCCACATAATGCCAAATGTAATAAATTGACACCCAAACCAATATCATGGGTGAATCAAAAATGAGGTTGGACAGGAATCTTTTCGCTACCGAAGCTTTGATAGCCGGATCATAATATCGCAGCCATTCTACCACCGCACTGTTCGATAAACTATATAATACAATAATGCATAAAATGGTAATGGTCAATAACCACCATTTATTGGAATCGATGGGTGGACGAAGCTCCATTCTGATTACCAACTCACGCAATAAATGGGTAAATACCATACCGGTAAGGATGGTCACTACCAAACGATAATAAAATATCTCATTAATAGAGCCCTGACGATCTCTGAAGACGAAGGCAAAGAAAACCATGGTCAATCCATAGAACAACCAACCCCCTAACTGGCACCACCAATACAAAGTAGATTTACTAGTCTTCATGTGAGAACAAATATAGCGGGAAAGCCTTGCCCACTGATCCCCAAATTTGATTAAAGGCAAAAAGCACAGTTGTTTGGCGTAAATTAATGTTCCCCGCCGACGAACCTTCTGTTTTGTCAACTGTTCCTTTATGTATTATTGGCATATTGCTTAACACGAAAAGCCTATTTTTACATTTCAAACCCTTCCGCATGGAGATTAAACCGGGACAGTTACTCAGTAGGATCAATAACCCCGATGACCTCAAAACCCTTACCAGAGAACAATTACATCAGATTTGTGATGAATTGAGACAATATATTATCGATGTGGTAAGCGTACATGGCGGACATTTCGCTGCCAGTTTAGGTGTGGTAGAATTGAGCGTTGCCCTTCATTATGTGTACAATACACCTTACGATCAATTGGTATGGGATGTAGGACATCAGGCTTATGGACATAAGATCCTGACCGGCAGACGTGATCAATTTGTCTCTAACCGTAAATACAAAGGCTTGAGCGGTTTCCCAAAACGCTCTGAAAGTCAATATGATACGTTTGGCGTAGGACACTCTTCCACCTCAATTTCTGCGGCTTTGGGTATGGCCATGGCAGCTAAATACAAAGGGGAGAACCGTAAATCCATCGCTGTTATTGGCGACGGATCCATGACAGCCGGTATGGCTTTCGAGGCTATGAACCATGCAGGGGTTGCTGACAGTGATGTTTTGATCATTTTGAACGATAACTGTATGAGCATCGACCCGAATGTGGGTGCGCTTAAAGAATATTTGACAGATATCAGTACCTCTCCTACCTATAATAAAGTAAGGGATGAGGTTTGGAACTTGCTTGGTAAACTACCCGTTGGTAAAAACCTGAGCCGTGATCTGGCATCGAAGATTGAAGCAGGAGTAAAAGGTGTGGTGAGTAAGAGCAGTAACCTGTTTGAAGCATTGAAGATTCGATATTTTGGTCCGATTGATGGACATAATATCACCAAACTGGTAGATACTTTAAAAGACCTGAGAGAAATCCCCGGTCCGAAATTATTGCACATCATTACCACCAAAGGAAAGGGATATGCGCTGGCTGAAAAAGACCAAACCAAATGGCATGCGCCGGGTTTGTTTGATAAAGTAACCGGTGAGATCTACAAGAAAAAAATCGACGTTCCGCAACCACCTAAATACCAGGATGTATTTGGACATACCATGATTGAACTGGCGGAGATGAATGAAAAAGTGATGGGTGTTACGCCGGCCATGCCGAGTGGATCTTCACTCAAATTCATGATGGAAAAAATGCCACACCGTGCATTCGATGTGGGCATTTGTGAGCAACATGCAGTAACTCTAAGCGCCGGCTTGGCTACACAGGGTATGCGTGTGTTCTGCAATATCTACTCCTCTTTCATGCAAAGAGCTTATGATCAGGTAGTGCATGATGTAGCCATACAAAAATTACCGGTAGTGATGTGTCTGGATAGAGCCGGATTGGTAGGTGAAGATGGTCCAACACACCACGGATGTTATGATATTCCTTACATGCGTTGTATTCCCAATCTGATTGTGAGTGCTCCGATGAATGAACAGGAATTACGCAACTTGATGTATACTGCGCAATTAGAGACGACTGTATATCCTTTTGTGATCCGTTATCCACGTGGAGAAGGTGTGATGCCGGAATGGAGAACTGCTTTTGAAGAAATACATATCGGAAAAGGAAGAAAAATAAAAGATGGAAAAGAAGTTGCCATTTTAAGCTTTGGACATCCGGGTAATTTCGCAACGGCTGCTATCAGAGAATTGAGAACAGAAGGAATAGATCCTGCGCATTATGACCTGCGTTTTGTAAAACCGATTGATGAAGATTTGTTACATGAAGCTTTCAGCAAGTATAGCAAAATTGTAACCGTAGAAGATGGAACTGTAGTAGGAGGTTTCGGTTCAGCAATATTGGAATTCATGAACCAGCATGGCTATAAAGCTGATGTAAAAATATTGGGTATTCCGGACAGACTGGTAGAGCATGGTACGCCAAAAGAACTCCATAGAGAATGTGCGTATGATGCACAAGGCATTGCAGATGCAGTTCGCGAATTGATGCGTGAGACTGTGACTGCTACAGTATTGTTAGGATAATTTAATTTCTTAGGATTGAATCTGTGAATCTGTGGCTAAATAAAAAGCCACAGATTCACAGATTTTTTTTGAGTGCTATGTTATTTAATGAGCATTCAAAACATATTATGCAATAGTAAATCATCCTAGTTTTAATATTCCCAAAACTCCTTTATAACAATACCTCTTTCCTGTGCTACTTTTTCTAATCCTTCACACAACAAATATTTATGGTAGAATCCGGTAAGTACCACTATTCTTTTGCCTTTAAATTCATTACAATAGTTGAGAATATTTTCTATCATTTGCTTGTTTCGAAATATCCAAAACTCACCATTTTGCTTCCAAAATTCCCTATATCTACTTAGTTGATCATTTCTATAACACATGATGAGTGTTTTGTTATAGTTCAGGTCCTGCCGAAGCTTAATGACGGACATAGAGGTTTTATTATTGAGATCATAAAGCGTTTCGTTTGCAAGTACATTCAAAATATTATTGACCTGTAAGAATTCTTGAAAGATAGCGTTCGATATATTGTCCAATAATCCATTACTAAATAAACTATCTCTTACACTAAAAAAAATTTGTTCTTTTTTGAAAGTCTGATTTTAGCTATAAAATTGATTTCTACCTTCAAAATCAAAGGGTCTGACTATTACTGAATACTCTTTTAAATATCGCTTAACTGCTACTTGCTCATTTTCATTGGACTGGATTAAAAAATTCCCTTTTTTGTCCATGTTAGCACTATCATACTCCATTAAAATGATATCAGGTCTAATTTTCTGAAGCTCTTTGTACAACGTATTGCTATTTACGTTGTCTGTTGGATAGTGCTGGGTTCCTATAATGGTTAAATAGGTCTGAGACTGTATCTGGTTGCGAAGGAATAGACCTGTAACCAACACCAGAATGTATAAGTATTTAGACATAAGAGTATCAATTGAAAGCTTCTCAGATATATTGATCTTTCAAATTCACTTTGTTGTAATCAAATGATCATTCACGTGTTATGAAATAATAAATTTAAATATTATTTATTAGACATGTGCAAGTATTTTATTAGATAAAAATAAATACGTCTCGGTTTCTGTAGAGAATAACAAACTGGTTGGAAATACAATCTGTGAATCTGTGGCTTTATTTTTTGCCACAGATTCACAGATTTTTTATTCTGCAGCGGGTGTAGGATCGTCAGTAAATGTGTTGGTGAAATCTTCGTCAGTAAGACCTTCTTCTTTTAATTCCTCTTCTCGCTTATCATTCCACTCAACAATGAAATTATTCTTTCCTTCTGCTACCAGCAGCTTCATGAATTTTTGTTGTGTCAATTCCAGGATAGACAAGAATAGGAAGATGGCATGTATACGATCACTACATACTTCAAACACTTTTTCAAAAGCCACCGTTTTTTCTTTTGCTACGAAGTCGAGCATATAATCACGGCTTCCTTCCATGGTATAGTTGTAGCGCACAACCGTATGTACCGGTTTATTCTGGCGATCATGTACCCGCTGCATCACTTTTTCAAAAGCTTTCATCAGCTTGAACATCGTGATGTTCTGTATCTCGGTTCCTTCAGAAGCATCTTCACCAATTTCAATCAGCTCTTTTTGCAGGTTACCACGCTTCACCATCAACATACGCATCGCTTCCATTTCTGCCATTTGAACAGCAGCTTCTTTGAAGCGTTTGTACTCCAGAATTTTATCGATCAATTCCTGACGCGGATCAATTTCATTTCCTTGCGCATCTATTTCCTTACGTGGTAATAACAATCGTGCTTTGATACGCATCAGCGTAGATACAAATAGAATAAACTCACTACTGAGTTCAATATTCAATTTCTCTCCCTGATGTATAAAATCCAGAAAATCTTGGATGATCTTAGTAATGGGAATATTATAGATATCCAGTTCATCCCGCTCAATAAAAAACAAAAGCAGGTCGAACGGACCTTCAAACTGGTCTAACTTGATTTGATAATTCACTGTATTCACAACTCAATACTTTAGCTGCAAAGAAAACCCCTTCAAGTCTTATTTCGACCGGAAGGGGGTAATATTTATCCACTTAGTTGAGGGCGAATAGGGTATAGCGTATAGGTTATGGCTTATAGTTATGGAAATATATCAACCTTTGTTATTTCCATTTGCTATGATCCATAAGCTATTACCCACTACACTTTCTTCAACGAATCCCTGATCTCTGCCAACAACTTCTCTGATTCTGTTGGACCAGCGGGGGCTGCGGCTTCGGCCGGACCTTTCATTCTATTGATGGCTTTTATGACCAAAAAGACGGCAAATGCTACAATAATGAAATCTAACAGATTGGTAATGAATGCTCCATATTTCACAGACACTTCTGCAGAAGCTTCTGTTACAATAGCACCCGTAGCATCTTTGACCTCGGCTACTGCCTCTTTCAAGACCCATACCTTGTCATTGAAATCTACCCCGCCGGTCAGCATACCAATCAAAGGCATCACGATGCCATCAACAAAAGAGGTAACAATCTTTCCGAATGAAGCGCCCATAACAAAGGCAACGGCAATATCTACCAGATTGCCCCGCATGGCAAAGTCTTTAAATTCTTTCAGCATTCCCATGGTTGTGTTGGTTTGGTGAATAGTGAAAATACCTAAAATGAATGAAAAACGGAAGGGCTATTTCTTCAATCCCGGATACTGCATCTTTAGACTGGTGAGTAAACGATGCAACGCCTCTGCCATGATATATTCTTTGTACCAGTTTTGATCGGCAGGCGTAATGATCCAAGGAATTTTATTACAGTGATTAAAACAGTCTTCATACATCCGCATATATTCTTTCCAGAGTTTGGCCTCTTCAAAATCTTTTTCGTTGTACTTCCATTGTTTTTGCGGATCATGGATTCTTTCAGTAAGTCTTTGCTTTTGCTCTTCAGGTGAAATATGCAGGTAGAATTTCAGGATATGTGTGTGATTATGTTTGTTCAACAACCATTCAAAATCATTGATCGCACGCATTCTCTCTTTGGCTTGCTGATCTGTACACCATTTATGTACGCGAGTAATCAGTATGTCTTCATAATGTGACCGATTGAATATTTGTATCATGCCCTTAGCCGGGGCATGTTGGTGAATACGCCACAAAAAATCATGTGACAACTCCAATGCAGTAGGTGCTTTGAAAGATGTTACCTGCACACCTTGTGGATTCATATTGCCAAATACATTTCTAATGGCCCCATCTTTCCCACTGGCATCCATCCCCTGAATAATGATCAGCACTGAATGTTTTCCTTCTGCAAACAAAAGGTTTTGTAACTCATCCAGTTCTTCCACCAGTTTAGCTGTTTTTGTTTTGACCTTTTCTTTATTCAGGTTCTTGGGGGCTCGGGTATTGATTTTACTTAGCTGGATCATAGAGAAGTTTTATCTCTTAAAGTTAAATTTTTTAACCCGTGAAAGGAAAGAAAAGAATATTCGGCCAGAACATGGTCAATTAATCGGTGCAATCCCTCACCTTTACAAAAACAATACCTTGAGAGAACGGATCATTAACTGGGGCATCTTTTTAGTGCTATCCATTATTTGGGGTAGTTCTTTTATCCTGATGAAAGAAGGGATGCATGTTTTAACACCTTATCAAGTAGCATCTATCCGCATACTCAGTGCAGGACTCATCCTTACACCTTTTGCAGTAAAAGCACTCAAACAAATACCGCAACGAAAATGGTTTCTCGTGATCTTATCCGGATTATTGGGTAATTTTTTTCCGGCATATTTATTCTGTATCGCCGAAACACAAATCGACAGTTCTTTAGCAGGCATTTTGAACGCACTCACCCCTTTGTTTACCATATTGGTAGGTATTTCATTCTTTCAATTAAAAGCAAATAGCACCAAAATTGCCGGTGTCATTATTGGGTTTATTGGATTATGCTTATTGATGTTTGCCGGTAAAGAAGTAAGCTTTCAAAACATCTCTTATGCCGGACTCGTATTATTAGCTACACTTTGTTATGGTATCAATGTAAACATGGTAGGCAGACATATGAAAGAAGTAGGCTCATTGAATATTGCTTCACTGGCCTTTGTTTTTCTGATCATTCCATCTGCCATTATTTTATACTATACCGGATATACAGCAATGCGTTTGTCTGAACCTGCTGTTATCAAAGCCACAGGTGCTTCTTTTATTTTGGGTGTACTGGGAACCGCTTTTGCTTCCATCATTTTCTATATGCTCGTAAAAAGAGCAGGTACATTGTTTGCGTCCATGGTCACCTATGGAATTCCCTTTGTTGCAGTATTCTGGGGATTGTTAGACGGAGAACAAATCACTTTACTTCAAGTTGGATGCTTGGGGATTATTCTTTGTGGGGTGTACCTGGTAAATAAAAAAGAAAAAGCTTGATTATGATCTGTGATTTTTTGATTTTAGAAAAATAAATCAAGAAATCACAGATCAAAAAATCAAAGATTAGACCGCCATCACTTCTTTTTCTTTCGCGGCTAAATGTTTATCTACGAGTGTGATGAATTTATCGGTGATATCCTGAATACTTTTTTCAGCATCTTTTGCAGCGTCTTCACTCAAACCGTCTTTTTGTAATTTCTTCACCTGCTCAATGGCATCGCGACGGATATTTCTGATCGCTACTTTTGAATGTTCACCCTCACCTGCAGCTTTTTTTACCAACTCTCTTCTTCTTTCCTCTGTTAGCGGCGGGAGGTATAAACGTAATTGAACACCATCATTTTGAGGAGTGATGCCAATATTCGCAGCCATGATGGCCCTTTCAATAGCAGCCAGCATGTTCTTTTCCCAAGGCTGAATACTAATGGTACGAACATCCAGCACGCTGATATTTGCTACCTGATTGATAGGCGTTGGTGAGCCATAATAATCTACCATAATACCGTCCAACATGGTTGGATTGGCTTTTCCAGCCCTGATCTTCGTAAGCTCTGTTTCCAGGTGGCCAATCGCCTTGGTCATACTTTCTTCCGCATCGGCCAATATTAAATCCAAATCTTCTGACATATGATGATTTTGTGGGAGCAAATATAGTGAATAGTCCATAGTCCATGGTCCATGGTAAATTGTTTGATTCATACCCTACTTAGTTGACATTTTCTTCCCATGGACTATGGACCATCGACTATTGACTATCTCTATTCCCTATCTTCGCACCCACAAAACAAGCATATGGCAAGTATTCAGGAATTGAAAGCTGCGGCCTCACAGATCAGGCGCGATATCGTTAGAATGGTTCATGGGGTTCAAAGCGGACATCCGGGTGGTTCTCTAGGTTGTACCGACTTCCTAACCGCCCTGTTTTTTCATACCATGAAACATGACCGTCAGTTTAAGATGGATGGTGTGGGTGAAGATCTGTTCTTCCTTTCTAACGGACATATTTCTCCTGTTTACTACTCTGTTCTTTCTCGTTCAGGTTATTTCGACAAAAAAGAACTGGCCAGCTTCCGTAAACTGAATACACGTTTACAAGGTCACCCTACTACACATGAAGATTTACCCGGTGTAAGAATAGCCAGCGGATCATTGGGTCAGGGTATGAGTGTGGCCATTGGTGCAGCACTGACTAAGAAATTCAACAACGACCCCCACCTTATTTTCTCTTTACATGGTGATGGTGAATTACAGGAAGGACAAATATGGGAAGCAGTGATGTTTGCTGCACATAATAAGGTAGATAACCTGATTGCGACTGTAGACTGGAACGGACAACAGATTGATGGTCCAACCAGCAAAGTTTTATCACTCGATAATCTGCACGATAAATTCAAAGCCTTTAACTGGACAGTTCTGGATATGAACGGAAATGATATGGAAGATGTGGTAGCTGTGCTGGATAAAGCAAAGTCTATGACCGGACAAGGTAAACCCATCTCTATTCTAATGAAGACAGAAATGGGCAAAGGTGTTGACTTCATGGAAGGCAGCCATGAATGGCATGGTATTGCTCCTAGTGATGAGCAATTAGCCAAAGCATTGGGACAATTAGAGGAAACTTTGGGGGATTATTAGGAGAAGTCAGAAGTAAAAATTCAAAATACTTTTATTGCAGCCGCTTAGAAAAACTAAGCGGCTCTTTTGTGTCATCCCTCGGTGCAACTCAGTGGTTTTTACCACAGAGGTAAAGGAGTATGGCACAGAGTTATACAGAGGGTTTATTTGAGTGCGAGTTCTTGACGGCTGGCTTTTCGAGAAGGGATCCATGCGGCAAGGAAACCGATGGTGGTTACAGTTAGGAGTACCAAAAGATAATCAGCAGGTATCAGTTTAACAGGATATGCTTTTACAATAAAAGTATCACCTGCCAATTTAATGAGTTCAAATTTAATTTGTATCCAACAGATAATTGTGGCAAGCAACATACCCAACGCAGCTCCAAATCCGGCAAGTAATAATCCTTCTGATAAAAAGATAGCTTGAATGCGTTTTTGTGAGGCACCCATGGCTTGCAATACTGCAATATCTTTTTGTTTTTCCAATACTAACATCGTTAATGCTCCAATCATATTAAATGCAGCCACTACCAGTATCAAAGAAAGAATAGCATAGATCACCCATTTCTCCAATTGCATCACTGCATATAAACTCTTGTTTTGCTCATACCTTGTTTGCACCAAATACCGCTCTCCTAAAATCGATTGTAATTGTTCTTTGATCTTATCTGCATCACCGGCTACTTTTAACTCGGCAGCACTGTATTCATCTGCTTCCATATTGAGCATATAACGGAAGAAAGCGAGATTGGTAAAAGCATATTTGTTATCGAATTCTTGCTGTACTTGAAATGTGCCACTGGCTGTAATATTGTTGACACTGAGTCCATCCAAGGAATTAAAACTGGCTTTCCTGTTAGGTGTATACAACGTGAGTGGATAAATACCTCGCTCCACATCTGCCCCAATCGCATTTTCTATTCCATAGCCTAATACAATAGACGGTGTTTCCAATGTTCCCAATGCAAACTTTCCTCGCTTGATATGATCAGTAATTTTATTGGTAGCTACATATTGTTCATCCACCCCTTTTACCAATACAATAGACTGATAAGGACCATTCACCAACAATGCTTTTTCTTCTGCTACCAAACTAAATACAGCGACTCCGGGTGTTGACTTAATTTTTTGTTGTTGCTGCGTGTTGAGTGTAATGATTTTCCCTTTTGTCGGAGCAATCCGAATATCCGTATAAAAATCTGTGTACAGTCCCTTAACCAATTCTTCAAACCCATTGAATACACTGAGTATGATAATAAGTGCTGCACAACCCACCGTAATAGCCGTTACGCTGATCCATGCAATGACATTGATGGCATTGGTAGATTTTTTCGATCTAAAATAGCGCCAGGCAAAGAGAAGGTTCACGGGATGGGTGTGAATGGTGAATTGTCAATTATGAATTTATATTTGTGAATTGTCAATTGTGAATTGTGAATGATAAATCATCTCTGGTATTCACCATTCACAATTGACGATTCACATTACTCATTTCCCTCCCCCTTCTTCTCCTCATTAATATTCTTAAATATCTCTTCCATTTTGAACACATAATCCAACGTGTCATCGAGATAAAAATGAAGAACGGGTATTCGGCGGAGTTGGTGTTTCATTTTATCAGCCAATTCTTTCTTGATCTCCCATGCACGACCTTCTATCGTCTTCATGGTGGCTTTTGCATCTTTTACCTGGAACAGACTGAGATAAATTCTGGCTTCCAACAGATCGGGAGTAACTTTAACAGAGGAAATAGATACCATTCCTCCATCGAGCATGGAAAGATTCAGTCTCCTGAAAATATCATTCATTTCCTCTTGAATGGCTCCTGCTACCTGACGCTGACGTTTTCCTTCTTCCATGTTGAACTGTTTGATTGGCTGTAAAATTACTTACTTTGCTGTGTTTTACCGATTTTATCCTGATATGAAGCGTTTTTCAAGAATACTTTTTTACCTGAGGAGTCAGAAGCAGAACATCGTACTGTATTTGATTTTTACCCTATTCTCCATCCTTTTTTCATTGGTTTCATTGGCTATGTTGGCCCCTTTTCTACAATTGCTTTTCAATAAATCAGCATTGATCAATGTTGAGCCAGCATTTGCTTTGACTGCCAACGGCGTGTTAAATTATCTAAAATACTTCATCAGCAAGCTCATTACCGAAAACGGGGAAGTGTATGCTTTAGGAGCTATTTGCGGACTTATCATCGTTTCCGTATTCTTTAAGAATGTTTTTACCTATCTCGCATTTAGAGTTTTAGCTCCCATGCGTAACCATGTAATGACCAAGTTGCGCGCCGACCTTTACAGCAAGATATTAGATCTTCCGATCGGATACTTTACAGAACAAAAAAAAGGCGATATCATCAGTCGCATGAGTAATGACGCCAATGAAGTAGAATGGAGTGTAATGGGTACACTCGAAGCATTGATTCGCGACCCACTCAACATCATCATCATTCTTGTTTTTCTAGTGATGTTGAGTCCGGCATTGTCTTTATTCTTATTAGTATTATTACCTCTCACAGGTTTTATCATCGGAAGATTGAGTCGATCATTGAAAAAACAGTCTACCTCCTCTCAGGAAAAATTAGGCACGTTGATGTCAATACTTGATGAAACACTTGGCGGATTACGTGTGATCAAAGCATTCAATGCCGAGAAAATATTACACAACAAATTCATCACCAATAACAATACACTGAATCAGATCCGTAATAAGATGAATTTCCGGAAAGACCTGGCTTCACCTTTGTCTGAGTTTTTGGGTGTGCTGGTATTGTCTTGTATTCTTTGGTTTGGTGGTAAATTGGTATTGGATGGACAATTCGGATTAGAACCGGAAAGTTTCATCACTTATATTGTTTTCTTCACCCAAATCATCAATCCGGCGAAATCATTGTCCGGCTCATTTTACAGTGCCCAGCGTGGTAGTGCTGCCATACAGCGAATTGAGGAAATTTTGAAAGCACCTGTCACCGTTACCGATCAACCCAATGCCAAAACCCTCACTGAATTCAATACCAGTATTGAATTTAAAAATGTTTCTTTCTCTTATGAAGATGTGACCATCTTAAAAAATATCAACCTAAAGATTGAAAAAGGGAAAACCATTGCCTTGGTTGGATCATCCGGTGCGGGTAAAAGTACCCTCGCAGATCTCATTCCTCGTTTTCATGATGTATCAAGTGGTGAGATTTTAATTGATGGCGTAAACATCAAAGCATACACACTACATTCCATTAGAAGTCAGATGGGTATTGTAACACAAGAGCCCATACTATTCAATGATACCATTGCCAATAATATTGCATTGGGTATCGATCATGCTGATCAAAGACAGATTGAGCAGGCTGCAAAAGTTGCCAATGCCTATGATTTTATTCAGCGAAAAGAAGAAGGCTTTGATACCAATATTGGTGATCGTGGTACCAAACTCAGTGGTGGTGAGCGTCAGCGTGTAACCATTGCACGTGCCGTATTAAAAAATCCACCGATTTTGATTTTAGATGAAGCCACTTCATCATTAGATACAGAAAGTGAAAGACTGGTACAAGACGCCATCAATAATATGATGCAACAAAGAACCTCTATAGTCATTGCCCACCGTCTCTCCACCATCCGTAATGCCGATGAGATCATCGTTCTCCAAAAAGGAGAAATAGCAGAAAGAGGTACACATGATGAATTACTGTTGATGGGAGGAATTTATAAGAAATTAGTAGAGATGCAGGAAGTTAGATAACCCCCCGGCCCCCTGAAGAGTGAGTTTTGAAACCTCATAAAAATTAGAGCCGCTTAGAAAACTAAGCGGCTCTAATTTTTTGTACCCATCATAACTCCCCCTTCAGGGGGTCGGGGGGTTGGTTATTCAGCACTAGGCTTCACCAAACCCAGCTTTGCTTCCAGACTTAAGGTTGCATGCGGCACCGCACGTAAGCGGGCTTTATCGATCAACTTACCGGTTACACGGCAGATACCGTAGGTTTTGTTTTCGATACGCATCAATGCTTTCTCTAAATGATCAATATAAGTAATCTGACGGCTAGCCATTTGGCTGAGCTGCTCTCTTTCCATACTCATACTGCCATCTTCCATGGTCATATAACGAGCATCGTCATTATCACCACCCATTTCATCTTTACGGGTAATCAGACCTTGGAGATAAGTCAGCTCTTTTTTAGCTGCCTCCAGTTTTTTATTGATTAAATCTCGGAATTCATTCAGATCCGCATCACTGTATTTAACTAATGTTTCGTTGCTTCTCACAGTTTCTACTCTTTTTTCTAATGGTGTATATCCGGGCTGATAAGGGACGCTGCTTTTGGTACTAGTCTTAGGAACTTTTACCTCTTTCAGCGGCTCTGGTGCTCTACGCACTGGTTTCACAGGCGGAGCTGGTGGCCCTTTTGGTTCTGGTTTCTTCATCGGTGGTAATGGCGTAGATACAGGCTTAGCAGCCGGTGCAGGAGCCGGAGCTTTTGCAACAGGCTTAGCCGGTACAGCAGCTTTCTTAACAGGAACTGGTGCCGGTTTAGGAGCTGGTTTAGCTGCAGGTTTAGCTACTTTCACAGGTGCTTTAGCAGCCGGCTTAGGAGCAGCCTTTTTTGCAGGTGCTGGTTTTACTGCTGCTTTCTTAGCAGGAGCCGCTTTTTTAGCTGCCGGTTTAGGTGCTGGCTTAGCTGCTTTTTTAGGAGCAGGTTTAGCAGCAGCCTTTTTAGGAGCTGGTTTTGAAGCTGTTTTCTTGGCTGGTGCCGCCTTTGCAGCCGGTTTTTTCGCTGCCTTAGGGGCTGGTTTTTTAGTAGCCATACGCTTTTATCCTTTTTTGTTTACTACCACTTTCAACAGGGTATCATTGACTTCGATCTCAGTACCATCCGATAATTCAGGTACCCATTCAATGATATCTGCTAAAATTTCGCGGCAAATATAATCGTTATACTTAACAATAGACTCCTTAAGGCCTTCAGCCTCAAGAACGGTCACGAATATACGGTCTGTGAGTTCAAAACCGCTTTCTTTCCGAATATTTTGTATCCGATTGACGAATTCACGGGCATCTCCCTCCTGTTTTAGCTCCTCAGTGAGGGTAATATCCAGGGCTACGGTCAAACTACCCTTGCCTGCCACACTCCATCCCGGAATATCTTCTGCGGCGATCTCCACCTCAGATAATAAAATGGTAATCGTCTCGCCATCCAAATTCAAGTCTATTTGACCCGCTTTCTCAATCGTAGCGATCTCATGCTGACCGAATCCGGTGATCAATGCACCTGCTGCTTTCATTTTTGCACCTAGTTTAGTACCCAGTGCTTTGAAATTAGGCTTGATCTTTTTCTTGATAATCCCTTCTGTATCGGTGATGTATTCCATCTCCTTAACATTTACCTCGGCCTTGATCAGGTCTTCGATCAATTCCAACTGATGTTTCATATTGGGATCGAGTACCGGTATCAACACTTTCTGTAAAGGCTGTCTAACCTTGATGTTTACTTTTTTACGTAGTGATAATACCAACGAACATACATCCTGCGCCAATTGCATTCGCTCTTCCAATACTTCATCAATCGCTGATTCATTAGCCACAGGGAAATCTGCATGGTGAACAGATCTAACATCAAATCTATTCGTTACAGCATTCAGATTTCTGAACACCGCATCACTAAAGAACGGAGAAATAGGCGCCATCAATCTTACAATCGTCTCCAAACACGCATATAAAGTTTGGTAAGCACTGATTTTATCGGTTTCATAATCACCTTTCCAAAAACGACGACGACACAAACGCACATACCAGTTACTCAAATGCTCATCCACAAATTCTTCAATAGCTCTTCCCGCGATCGTTGGCTCATAATCATCCATTGCTGCGGTTACTTTTTTCACCAAACTATTGAGTGAAGAAAGAATCCAACGATCAATCTCAGGTCTATCTGCCAATGCAATTGGCGTTTCTTTGAATGCAAATCCATCTACATTTGCATATAGCACAAAGAACTGATAGGTATTGTATAAAGTACCAAAGAATTTACGCTGCACTTCCTGAATACCTGCTAAATCGAATTTCAAATTATCCCAAGGTGATGCATTCGTGATCAAATACCACCGTGTTGCATCAGCACCATATTTTTCAATGGTTTCAAACGGATTCACCACATTACCCAAACGCTTACTCATTTTGTTTCCGTTCTTATCCAATACCAATCCATTACTCACAACGGTTTTGTAAGCCACACTATCAAATAGCATCACACCAATGGCATGTAACGTATAGAACCATCCACGCGTTTGGTCAACACCTTCTGCAATAAAGTCTGCAGGGAATGATTGTCCTTTATCTACTAATTCCTTGTTTTCAAAAGGATAATGCCATTGTGCATAGGGCATGGCACCACTATCAAACCACACGTCGATCAGATCGGGTACCCTATGCATAGGTTTTCCTGAAGGACTCACCAATACGATCTCATCCACATAAGGTTTATGCAGATCGAGAATGCCTTCATGCAAATAGTTCTTGTTGACATCACCACCCAATACTTCATTAGCTTTGCGAATACCTTCATTCAGTTCTTCGATGGAACCGATACAAACTTCTTCACTACCATCTTCTGTACGCCAAACAGGCAAAGGCGTTCCCCAATAGCGACTGCGACTCAAGTTCCAGTCTACCATGTTTTCCAGCCAATTACCAAAACGTCCTTCACCGGTACTTTTCGGTTTCCAGTTGATGGTTTTATTCAATTCCACCATTCTGTCTTTCACCGCAGTAGTCTTGATGAACCAAGCATCTAAAGGATAATAAAGAATCGGTTTATCTGTTCTCCAACAATGCGGATAACTGTGTTCGTATTTTTCAACTTTGAAAGCACGATTCTCTTTTTTCAGTTTTACGCAGATGTCTACGTTTACATCTACATAGTCTTTCTCATCTTTATAATTCTTCACATAGCGACCACTAAACTCTCCCAATCCGTCCACAAATTTTCCTTCTCTATCCACCATGGTTAGGATACCGATATTGTATTTCTGTCCAACCTTATAATCATCTGCACCAAATGCAGGAGCCGTGTGCACGATACCGGTACCGTCTTCAGTCGTTACAAAATCACCACACAATACACGGAAAGGTTTTGCACCCGGTGTAATTTCTTCAACTACTGATGTTGAGTTGGCTTCGTAAGGAAGCAATTGTTCATAAGTGGCATCTTCAATAACAGATCCTTTGAACTCAGTGATGATTTTCCAAGGCAATAATTTTACTTCTGCATGGTATCCGGCAAAATCACCATTCTCACCTTCCGGCTTGAAATACTTACCCAGCAAGGCTTTTGCAAGCACCACGAATACAGGCAGGTGTGTATATGGATTGAAAGTTTGTACCAGTACATAATCAATATTCGGTCCAACTGTCAATCCTAAATTTGAAGGCAATGTCCATGGAGTGGTTGTCCATGCCATGAAAAATACTTCATCATTCGAAGTTGAAAATTCATTATTCGATATTGCTTCGAAAAGAAATTCAGTTTTCGAACTACGTATGGCTTTAAACATCGCCACTGCACTTGTATCCTTTACATCCTTATAAGTTCCGGGCTGATTCAACTCATGCGAACTCAATCCGGTTCCAGCCGCCGGTGAGTAAGGTTGAATGGATACACTTTCATACAAGTATCCTTTTTTGTACAACTCACTCAATATCCACCACAGCGATTCAATGTATTTGTTATCGAAAGTGATATAGGGATCATTCAGATCTACCCAGTATCCCATTTTGGTAGTTATATCATCCCAAATGTCTTTGTAACGCATCACTGCCTCACGACATTTCTGATTGTAATCCTCCACAGAAATTTTCTTACCGATATCTTCTTTGGTAATACCCAATTCTTTCTCAACACCCAATTCCACCGGCAATCCATGGGTATCCCATCCGCCTTTACGCTTCACCTGAAAACCTTGCATGGTTTTATAGCGACACACCATATCTTTTAACGTACGGGAAATGACATGGTGAATACCGGGCATACCGTTGGCACTGGGCGGACCCTCATAAAACACAAAAGGTGTTTTGCCTTCTCTCAGCGCAACACTTTGTTCAAAAGCCTGTCCATCCTTCCATTTGGCCAGTATCTCTTTTTCGATAGCAGGCAGGTTCAATCCTGAAAATTCAGCGTATTTAGCACTCATAGTCTTTCGGTCAGCTTGAAAATTACCTGTAATCCTTTAACAGGCAGGTTTTAAAGGCTGCGAAGGTATGAAATGTGGGGGAGGAAAAGGGAGGGGGAAAAGTCAAAAGTCAAAAGTCAAAAGATGATTACTGGCGTAAAAAATACCTAATAAAATGATTATCAATAAGTTAAAAGAATAGATATCGTACGAATTCTTTCCCCTTTCACTTTTGATTTTTCACTTTTGACTTTTGAATTCATTACTCCTCATTCTCTTATACACCCGAATCGCGCTCATGAGCAGCAGTACAAATAAGATCAGCCCAACCAGCCCCCATACAAAACTGAGGCTTTGTTTCACCACGACGAGCATGACTATGGAGATGAGGAAAATAGTGGCTACTTCATTCCAAATACGGAGTTGATTAGAAGAATATCGATAAATGCCTGCAATCTCCTGCTTAAAAATACGATGCAGAGAAAAATGATAGACATACAAAAACAAAACAAAAATGAGTTTCACCAATAGCCATCTTCCGGATACATCAAACACAACTTTATCCCAATTTCCATGAAATAAAACTGACAATCCAAAGATCAAAGTAAGAATAGCCGAAGGCCAAGTGATACCATACCATAAGCGTTTCATCATGATGGAAAACTGCTCACGCAACACTTTACATTCCATTTCATTTTTATTCCCCGCCTCTGTTGCATAAATAAACAGTCTAGGCATATAAAACAACCCCGCAAACCAGGTAACGATGAAGATGATGTGTAGTGATTTGAGGTATTCGTACATGGGGGGTGATGGGTTATAGGTTATGGCAAATAGTAGTAAACTTTATTAATAATCGAAAAGCTACGAAGTAAGGTCGATAGTCCATAGACCATGGTCCATCGACTATGGACTATTACGCCAAAATCATCTCCTCCTTTCCACTCCGAATCTCTTCCATCCATTTTTCAATGGTGCTGATCCAGGCGGGGTGGACGTTGAGACATGGAATTAGTGTAAAAGATTCTCCACCTGCATGCAAGAAGGTTTCTTTTCCTTCCTCTCCTATTTCTTCAATGGTTTCCAGACAGTCACTGATGAATGCCGGACAAGCTACCAATAATTTCTTGATCCCCTCTCCCGGCATGGCTTCCAAACGCTTATCTGTAAAGGGTTGTAGCCAACCACTGCCTAATCTTGATTGGAAGGAAAGACTATATTTCTCTTTAGGGATACCCAATTTCTCTGCTACTAATTTAGTGGTCACTACCAATTGATGGCGATAACATTCTTTATGTGCCGGAGAAGCTACTTCACAGCAGTTCTCTACTTTCAAACAATGACAACCTGTGGTATCACTCTTGCGAATATGTCTTTGTGGTACTCCATGATAGCTGAATAAAATATGGTCATACTCCTTTTCTATATAGGGTTTGATGGATTCAGCCAATGCACTGATATAGGCTTCATCATCATAAAACGGTTTGATGACGCTCAGTTTGAAACGATAACCAAATTCCTGGTGTTGTTCTTTTGCATATTCAACAGCAGTTTCATAACTGCTCATCGCATAATGTGGATACAAAGGCAACAAAACCACTTCTTCCAAAGAAGGATGTTCTTTCAATAAAGCATCATAGGCTTCTTTAGGAGATGGCGTTCCATATCGCATAGCCATCTCAATAGGCTCTTCAATATCCTGTTGTAACGCCTCTTTTAATTGTTTGGTGAGAACGATTAATGGGGAACCTTCATCGGTCCAAATACTTCTGTAAGCTTCTGCAGATTTGGGCGCACGAAACGGAACGATGATACCACGCACCAATAAAGCTCTAACAATGTAGGGGATATCGATTACACGACCATCCATTAAAAACTGATTCAGGTATCTTCTGACATCTTTTACTTCTGTTGAATCAGGTGAGCCCAAATTCATTAATAAGAGTGCACGTTTCGCATTCGTTGCCATAATCACATTTGAGTTTGCAAAGTTAGACTAACAAATCGCTTAGTTAAAAGTTCTAAGGAATTTGTTTGCAGAAAAGAACGAAACAAAAACAGAAAGGGTTTGCTCTCAGCAGCTAAAATGACCGCTTATCAGAAATCTGACAGAGAAATGACAATGTAATGACGTTTGTCATGTTTTAAAAGAAACCATGCGGGATACCTTTGCGTACTTATTTGAGCGAGACCTAAAGGATCGTGGCAGTTTATGGAGACAGGACAATTTTTCATAGCAGGAATCAACTACAAAAAGACCGATGCGGCCGTTCGTGGTAATTATGCCATTAATCCTGAACAATATGCTATCATTTTACAACATGCGAAAGCCAAGGGCGTAAAAGAATTATTTGTACTCAGCACATGTAATCGTACCGAGATTTATAGTATTGCTCCGGATGCTGAAACACTGGTTGATCTTTTATGCAGTGTTACTTTAGGCAGTAAAGCAGATTTTGTTCAACGTTGCTATATCAAACAAGACGAAGAAGCTTTACAACATATTTTTTCGGTAGGTGCCGGATTGGATTCCCAAATTCTGGGTGATTATGAGATCGTGGGTCAGATGAAACTGGCAGTAAAGTTTGCAAAAGAAAAGGGGGTGATCGGTTCTTTTATGGAACGCTTGTTCAATACCGTATTACAATCTTCCAAGCAAATCAAAAACGAAACTGCATTAAGTGGTGGTACCATCTCTGTTTCATTTGCTGCCATACAATTTATCCGCCAGCAGTTAGTAGATAGCAGCGATAAGAAGATAGTACTACTAGGTACCGGAAAAATTGGACGTAATACTTGCAAGAATCTGGTTGATTACTTAGATACTAAAAATATCACCCTCATCAACAGAACCGCGGAGAAAGCGAATGAGCTTGCAGCAAGTATGCAATTACAAAGCGCTGACTGGAATGAGTTGGAACAGGAGATCAATAGTGCTGATATCATTATCGTTGCCACCAATGCTGAACAGCCGGTAGTTACCACCCAAAATTTACAGGTGGGCAATAAAAAAATCCTGATCGATCTTTCTATTCCACATAATATTGATCCATCATTGGCACAACAGGAAAATGTAGTACTGGCCAATGTGGATGATCTGTCAAAGATCAATGACCAAACCTTACAGAAAAGAAAGGCTGAAGTACCCAAGGCCATGAATATCATTCGTCAACACATGAATGAGTTTATGATTTGGAACCACCAGCGCCGCCATGTTCCTATTTTGAAAGCGGTAAAGCAAAAATTACATGATATGCATTCCTGTGGATTGTTTTTAACTTCACGGAGAGCATCAGAAGATATCAATACAGAAGCCATTCAGAAAGTGGTGAACAATGTAGCCGTTAAGATGCGTAACAGACATCAGCCCGGTTGTTATTACATTGAAGCCATCAACGACTTCATGACGAGCAGTCATTAAACCAAGATATGACCAAGGTAGTACGAATAGGAACACGCGACAGTCAGCTCGCCGTGTGGCAAGCCACATGGGTGCAAGAGCTCCTGAAAGAAAAAGGAGTAGCTACTGAGCTCGTGTATATTAAAAGTGAAGGAGATATTGATCTCGTAACACCACTCTATGAAATCGGTGTACAGGGCATCTTCACTAAAACACTGGATGCAGCCTTGCTCAGTAACAAAATTGATATTGCCGTTCACTCCATGAAAGATGTGCCCACGCAACTGGCCAAAGGCATACAAGAAGCAGCAGTATTAAAACGTGCATCATACAAAGATATTCTTGTTTATAAAGAAGATCATATACCAGAAGCTTTGGGTTATGTGAATGGTGAATGGCGAACAGACCATGGACCATGGACCATGGACTATGGTCTATTTGCCACCAGCAGCGTTCGCCGCAAAGCACAATGGCTCAATCGTTATCCCGATCATCAGTTTGATAATCTACGGGGTAATGTGAATACCCGTTTGCGTAAACTGGAAGAAAGCCATTGGCAGGGCGCCATCTTTGCTGCCGCCGGATTGGAAAGGATCGATCTTCGTCCGGAAAAAGCAATTGATCTTGACTGGATGCTACCCGCCCCTGCACAAGGTGCTGTGATGGTAGTGTGCAGAGAAGGAGAGACAGAGATCTTCAATAGTTGTCAACAATTACATCATCATGAAACCGCCATCTGCGCACATGCGGAAAGAAATTTCTTACGTCAACTGATGGGTGGTTGTGCTACTCCTATTTCGGCACTGGCTCAGATAGAGGGAGATACTTTATTCTTTAAGGGCAACGTGGTATCACTGGATGGCAGTCAGAAAGTTGACATAAGTACAACTGTCTCTGTTTCAGTTGGGGCTGCAATTGGCACAGAAGCCGGACAAGAAATTCTGGCCATGGGTGCTGAAGAAATCATCCAAGAAATTAGAAATGCAGGAAAGTAAAAAGAAAATATTATCTACCAGACCTGTAAAAGAAACACTGATACAGGAAGCCGCTGAACAAAACATTCAGTTGGATATCATTCCCTTGATCGATACTGAACCGGTACTGGACATTGATACGCAACAGGAGATTGCACAGATTGCTTTACAATATGCTACGGTTGTTTTTACGAGCATGAACGCTGTGGAAAGTGTGATCACCATGCTCGATCAACAAGTGCCTGAATGGAATATTTACTGCATGGGCAATACCACACAAGAACTGATTCGTAACCATTTTGGAGAACAGGCTATTCGTGGTACCGGCAATAACGCATCAGAATTAGCTGAAAATATTTTAACGGACAATGATGAATTGGATGAAGTGTTTTTCTTCTGCGGAGACCAGCGAAGAGATGAATTACCGGCAAAACTTACAGAAGCCGGTGTTCAGGTAGAAGAAATAGTGGTGTATAAGACCATTCCATTGTATCAAAAAATAGACACTGTTTACGACGGTATTCTGTTCTTTAGTCCAAGTGCTGTCCAAAGTTTTTTTCATACAAACAAAGCCGCTACTGCAACTGTATTCTTTGCTATAGGAAGTACGACGGAAGCAGCGATCAAAAAATATACAAACAATTCAATCATCACAGCTCACTCACCGGGGAAAGAAGAACTGGTGAGGAAAGCAATTCATTACTTCGCGAATGGTGAATTGTCAATTGTGAATTCATAAAAATTGATCATTCCCCATTCACCATTCACAAAAAAATTATGCTAAAAAACGACCTACTCCTCCGAACCCTTCGCGGTGAGCCAACTGAAAGAACACCTGTATGGATGATGCGTCAGGCCGGACGATACCTTCCTGAGTATATGGTATTGCGTGAGAAATACGGCTTCTTTGAGCGTTGTCAAACCCCTGAACTGGCTTGTGAGATCACATTACAGCCAATAGATATTGTGGGTGTAGATGCTGCTATTTTATTTTCAGATATTCTGGTAGTACCACAAGCCATGGGACTGGAAGTGCAATTGATCGAAAGCAAAGGTCCTGTTCTGCCTGATCCTATCAAAACCCATAAAGACATGTCGCGCGTTCGTGTACCGGATGTTCATGAAACATTGGGATATGTGATGGATGCCATCAAACTCATCAAACAAGAACTGAATGGAAGAGTACCATTGATTGGTTTTGCAGGTGCTCCTTGGACTTTACTCTGCTATATGGTACAAGGTAAAGGATCTAAAACCTTTGATGAAGCAAAGGCTTTCTGTTATACACAACCTGAACTGGCACATCAGTTATTACAAATGATCACAGATACCACCATTGCCTACTTGAAAGCACAAGTAAAAGCAGGTGCCGACACCGTTCAAATCTTCGATAGCTGGGGTGGATTATTGAGTCCTCATGATTTTGAGAACCTGTCATTACAATACATGCGTCAGATCGTGGCTGCATTAAAAGATGAAGTACCCACCATTGTTTTTGCAAAAGGTGCGTGGCATAGTTTGGATAGTATGGCTGCCACAGGTGCACATGGTTTGGGAATCGATTGGTGCATCAAGCCGGAACTGGCTCGTCAGTTTGCAGGTAACAATGTAACACTCCAGGGAAACTTTGATCCCGCTAAATTGTTATCACCTATTCCTGTGATCCAAAAAGAAGTGAAAGAAATGTTGCGTGCATTTGGTCCGGGCAGACATATCGCCAATCTCGGACATGGTATCTTACCTAATGTTCCGGTTGATCATGCAAGAGCATTTGTGGATGCTGTGAAAGAATTTCGTCACTCGTGAATTGTGAATAGTGAATTGTCAATTGGAGAAACGTATTCACAATTGACAATTCACCATTCACGTAATATAAAACAACCTCATGATAAAAGACCAATGGATCTCCTTTATTCATCAGTTGCAAGATGATATTTGTGCTGCACTGGAGAAGGCAGATGGAAAAGCTACCTTTCAGGAAGACAAATGGGATCGCGCTGAGGGTGGTGGTGGTCGTACGCGTGTAATTAGTAATGGTGCTGTATTAGAGAAGGGTGGCGTGAATACTTCTGTGGTATTTGGTCCGGTTACGGATATGATGCGCTCACAATTAAAGATCAATGGACATAGTTGGTTTGCATGTGGATTGAGTTTGGTGATCCATCCTGATAATCCATTTGTACCTACTGTACATTGCAACTATCGCATGTTTGAATTATATGACGAGCAAGGAGAAGTGATGGACAGGTGGTTTGGTGGAGGCACCGATCTTACACCTTATTATTTGTTTGAAGAAGATGCCATTCACTTTCATCAGACGTATAAAAATGCCTGCGATCAATTTGACTCTTCATTTTATCCTAGATTCAAAACAGAATGTGACGAGTATTTTGTGAACTGGCATCGTAATAAAGAAAGAAGAGGCATTGGTGGCATTTTTTATGATTACCAGCGCCCGGATGAAACTAAAGATGTACAATTCTGGATGGCATTTGCAAAATCTTGTGGTTATGCATTCATAGATAGTTATATTCCTATTGTAGAGAAAAGAAAAGAAAATGAGTTTACACCGGAAAACAAATATTGGCAGGAAATACGCAGAGGAAGATATACTGAATTTAATCTGGTACACGATCGTGGAACTATCTTTGGACTCAAAACAAATGGCAGAATTGAAAGCATTTTGATGAGTCTACCGCCAACGGTAAGATTTGATTATAATCATCAACCGGCTGAAGGCTCAAAGGAATGGGAATTGTGGCAGGCTTGCTTGCATCCGAAGGAATGGATATAAGTGTGATTCTTTGATCTTTGATTTTTTGATTTGTTTCATAACAAACGCTCCGTATCGTTCGTGGTGACCTTGCATAACTTTGCAAGATGAACCGGAAAACTTTACAAGACAGAACAAAACAGTTCAATATTAATATTGTATTATTTTGTAAATGTCTGCCAAAAACACCTGCTGGTTTTGAGATTGCGAAACAATTGATCCGTTCTTCAGGATCGGTAGGAGCAAATTATCGTGCAACCAGTAGATCAAAATCACAAGCTGATTTTGCACATAAACTAAAAATTGTTCTGGAAGAAATCGACGAGTCACATTATTGGTTAGAAATTATTAAAGCAACAAAACTTAGTACCAATAGTATCATAGATCAATTAATAGCAGTCATTTTCACTGCCGCGAATAAACCGTTTGATTTAAAAATCAAGCAGACCAAACAATAAATCAAGAAATCAAAGATCCAAAAATCAAAGATTCATGTACCTCCAAAGACGCAACCGCATTCTCCGCCAATCACCTGCTATTCGTGCAATGGTGGCTGAGACCATATTAAAACCTGCTGATTTTATTGCTCCTTTATTTATTGATGAGGGAGAAAATGTGAAGACTGAAATTGCTTCTATGCCTGGGTATTACAGGATGTCCTTAGATCTTACGGTGAAAGAGGTGAAAGTATTGTGGGAGATGGATATTCGCTGTGTACTACTTTTTATTAAGTGTAAAGACGAATTAAAAGACAATACCGGTAAAGAAGCATGGAATAAAAATGGATTGATGCAGCGAAGCATTAAAGCCATCAAAGATGCAGTACCAGAAATGGTGGTAATGACAGATGTTGCCTTAGATCCCTTTTCATCTTACGGACATGATGGTATCGTGAAAGATGATGAGATTATAAATGATGAGACAGTTGAAGCATTGGTAAAAATGAGTGTTAGTCACGCAGAAGCAGGTTGCGATTTTGTGGCACCCAGTGATATGATGGATGGAAGAATTGGCGCCATCAGAAATGGTTTGGAAGAAAGTGGATTCACGAAAGTGGGTATTATGAGTTACAGTGCGAAATATGCATCCTGTTTTTATGGTCCATTCAGAGACGCCCTAGATAGTGCTCCTGGATTTGGTGATAAAAAAACCTATCAGATGGATTTCGCTAACCGAACCGAAGCCATTAGAGAAACGTTGATGGATGTGGAAGAGGGTGCAGATATTGTGATGGTAAAACCTGCTATGGCATATTTAGATATCATTCGCGAAGTGAAGAATGCAGTGGAGATTCCGGTGAGTGCTTATCAGGTAAGCGGCGAATATGCAATGATCAAAGCGGCTTCTAAAATGGGTTGGTTGAATGAAGAAAAAGCGATCATTGAGAGCCTGACTTCAATCAAACGTGCAGGTGCTGATATGATAGCCACCTATTTTGCGAAAGATGCAATCAGACTGATTAATCAATGATTAGTTGCCACTGAACACACAGAGAAGCACTGAAAGATTCTGTGCATTTCTGTGCATTCAGTGGCAATATATTAACAATAAATATAACTATGTACAATAAAAGTATCTCTCTCTTCCAACGCGCACAACAATCGATCCCGGGTGGTGTAAATTCTCCTGTACGTGCTTTTAAAAGTGTCGGCGGAACGCCCATCTTTATTGAAAAAGCTAAAGGTGCTTATCTCTATGATGCTGATGGTAATCGTTACATTGATTATATCGCTTCATGGGGACCTATGATTTTAGGACATGCATACGAGCCAGTGGTGAAAGCCATTCAGGAAAAAGCGGTATTGTCTACCTCATACGGCGCACCCACGGAACTAGAAATTGACATGGCAGAACTCATCAAAAGCATGGCACCCAATGTCGACCTGATCAGAATGGTGAGCAGTGGAACGGAAGCTTGTATGAGTGCTTTACGATTGGCAAGAGGATATACCGGTAGAAATAAATTCATCAAATTCGAAGGCTGCTATCATGGACATGCTGATGCTTTTCTTGTAAAAGCAGGTAGCGGATTGGCCACTTTTGATATTCAGACTGTCCCGGGAATCACCGGTGGAGTATCTACTGATACGCTCACATGTGCTTACAATGATCTTACTGCAGTCAAAAATTTAGTCTCTATTCATAAAAATGAAATAGCCGCTATTATTGTTGAACCTGTTGCCGGAAACATGGGTTGTATCTTACCTGCACCGGGATTTCTTGAAGGTATCAGAACCATTTGTGATGAAGAAGGCATTGTATTCATTTTCGATGAAGTCATGACAGGTTTCCGTTTAGCACAAGGCGGTGCACAACAAGTATTGAATGTAGATGCAGATCTTATCACTTATGGAAAAGTGATCGGTGCCGGAATGCCGGTAGGTGCTTTTGGTGGTAAACGTGTTATCATGGAAAAAATCGCACCACTAGGAAATGTATACCAAGCCGGAACTTTAAGTGGTAATCCTATTGCTATGATCGCGGGTTATACTTTATTGAGTGAGCTAAAAAATAATCCTTCTCTCTATCAAGAACTGAATGACAAGACAGCTTATCTACACGAGGGTCTGAACAAAGTGCTTATTGAAAGTGGAACACCTTTTGTCATCAACAGATTTGGATCAATGATCAGTGTGCATTTTAGCGAAAAGCCCGTTACTGATTTTGCATCTGCGTCCGCTGCCAATAATGCATTGTTCAACAAATACTTTCATGCTATGCTGAAAAAAGGTATCTACTTACCTCCTTCTGCTTTTGAAAGTTGGTTCCTCAACAACGCTCTTACAAACGAAGACCTTGACGCCACCATACAAGCCACAAAAGAAAGTCTCTCAGAAATATTGTAAACCAAAAAGGGTTCCGATATAATCGGAACCCTTTTCAGTGTATCTCAGTGGCCTCTGTGGCAATCACATTACCTAAATAACTCAGACTGATTCCCCATTGAAGGGCGATCCTTTCCCAAGTGTTGGTATGCTTTTAATGTGACCTCTCTTCCCCGTGGTGTACGTTGTAAAAAACCTTCCTGTATCAAGAATGGTTCATACACTTCTTCCAAAGTACCTGCTTCTTCTCCCACAGCTGTTGCTATGGTAGTAAGTCCAACAGGCCCACCTTTAAACTTATCAATGATGGCTGACAGGATACGATTATCCATTTCATCCAATCCATGTTCATCCACATTCAATGCCTTTAATGCATGTTGTGTGATGCCTAAATCAATTTTACTATCATTTAATACTTGTGCAAAATCTCGTACGCGACGTAATAAACCATTAGCGATACGAGGTGTACCCCTACTTCTTCTTGCAATTTCAAAAGCTGCATCCGGAAGAATACCTGTATTTAAAATTGCAGCACTTCTTTCAATGATCTTCTTTAAAGTGTCAGCATGGTAATACTCTAATCTTGATTTGATCCCGAAACGTGATAACAATGGTGCGGTCAATAAACCACTGCGGGTGGTAGCCCCCACCAATGTAAACGGATTCAAATTTATTTGCACACTCCTAGCATTAGGACCGGAATCAATCATAATATCAATTCTGAAATCCTCCATCGCTGCATATAAATATTCTTCCACCACTGTACTCAACCGATGGATCTCATCAATAAATAATACATCATTTGGTTGCAGGTTGGTGAGTAATCCTGCCAGATCACCCGGTTTCTCAATCACCGGTCCCGAAGTTTCTTTGATATTTACCCCTAATTCATTCGCAACAATTCTGCTGAGTGTGGTTTTACCCAATCCAGGCGGACCATGAAACAAAATATGATCCAACGCTTCGCCCCTCAGCTTAGCGGCTTTGATAAAAATGATGAGATTTTCAATCAATTGTGGCTGTCCGGAAAAATCACTAATCTCAGCCGGACGAATAGCATTCTCAAACTCCTTCTCAGCAGCACTCAGGTTCATCGGGTCTCTGTTCAAGTTTGGGTTAGACATGGAGTAAAGGTAGTAAATTGTGGGAAGAGAATTTGCCCCTGTAAAGGGTTAGGAGTTGAGAGTTGACGGTTGTTAGTTGACAGTTGACAGGAAAACCAGTCTTTCTTATTTCTGTCAACTGTCAACTAACAACCGTCAACCCTCACTTAATTAGTTTTTAAAAATACCTCATGCAAGCAAAAACAGCACTCCTCCTCGGCGCTAGTGGATTAACCGGACAACACTTATTGGATTTGTTATTGAATGATCCATTGTATGCTCAAATAACCATCTACGTTCGCAAGCCGGTACATATCAGTCATCCTAAATTGGTACAGCAAATTATTGATTTTGAGCAACTGGATAGTTCGGTAGATGCTACTGATGTTTTTTGTTGTTTAGGTACTACCATTAAAAAAGCAGGATCACAAGATGCATTCAAACAAGTGGATCTGATCTATCCACAAAAAATTGCTGCACTACAATTGGCTGCGGGCTCGCAAAAATTTTTAGTGATCAGCGCTGTGTGTGCTGATGCAAATTCTTCTATTTTTTATAGCAGAACCAAAGGACAACTAGAAGCATCATTAACAGCACTCGGATATCCATGTGTTTGCATTTTCAGACCTTCTTTTATCATGGGTGATAGAGCAGAAAGAAGGGTAGGAGAAAAGATTGGTGTTTTCATAGCTCAATTGATAAGTCCTCTTTTGATTGGACCGCTCAAAAAATACAAACCCGTTTCCGCATTGGCATTAGCAAAGTCTATGCAAGATTCAGCCCATCATTCTCTTAATGGAACTCATATTATCTCCTCAGATAAAATAAAATCATTTGAGTAATATTTCTGTGTTCGTCTGTGTTCTCTGTGGCATTTTATTGCCACTGTCCACAGGACTCCTTTGGAGAAGGCACTGAAATACACAGAAAATATTATTTGTAGAAAGTACTCTTTAAAATGATGTCCGGATCAGGACAGTTGGATAAATATTGTTGACGTTCACTGTACTTACAAACACCAGGATAATCTCCGATTTTCCCTTCCATATCTTTGATCAGTTGAAAATGCAGATGTGGTGGCCAATGGCCGTTTTCATGAGGTTCCCCGAAATGAGCAAACGCTTCTCCTTTATGGATTGCTTTTCCTTCATACAATTCATCCAAATCATGAAAAGATAGATGTCCATATAAAGTATGTAACACCTCTCCTTCCCATTCATGTTGTAAAATGATCACTGCACCGTAATCACCATAAGTTTCATGAAAACCAAAACTGTGTACTACACCATTTAACGGTGCAAATACCGGTGTTCCTGCATGTCCCCAGATATCTGTTCCCAAATGCAAACGACGTGGTTCTTCTGCATCATCAAATACTCGGCTCCTGCTGTACACTGTTCTATGTTCATCATATCCTCCAATTGCATAACGTGCACCGGAATCCATTAAACACTGGTCAATATAAGCAGAGAACAGATCAATATCATTAACCAAAGCTTCTGTAACGGCTTCATTATTGGCAGTCAAATCCAATGGCAGTAATTGATCTACTCCTATTTCAAATGGAACTATGGGATGAAACATGAATGAATGTGTTTTTACAAAGTTTCATGGAATTACTTGTAAAAAAAAATCTGTGAATCTGTGGCAAAAAATTAAGCCGCAGATTCACAGATTAGAGAAAATTAATGATTTAATTCTTCAACTTCTTCAAAATCTCCTCAATAGCACGATCCAATTGTGGGTCACGACCATTGATGCGATCTTCGAAATTCATAGGGATCTTGATATCAGGCTCCACACCTGTGATCTCTAAATCTTTTCCGTCTAAACTATAACATCCCCAGCTTGGTAAACGAACAAAAGAGCCATCGACCAATCCTGTTCCACTGGTGAAGATGATCCAACGATAGGTCGGCATCCCAATAATGGTTCCCAACTTCAATGCTTTAAAACCTTGTGCGGTCATTTCCGCATCACTCAGCGATTGCTCATTGATCAATAATACTATGGGTTTATCAGCCGGAGCAAAATTCGATTGTGGAGTGAGTTTTCCTTCGCGGTATTTCCACTGTAAATAAGCACGCTGACTTAAAAATTTCAACACTTCATCGTGTACATTGCCTCCGGTATTATAACGTAGATCCAATATCAAGGCATCTTTCTGATAAAAATCCTGAGTCATATCGATCAGGAATTTTTCCAGTTCTCCACCTCCCATATCTTTCATATTGTGATAAGCAATACGTTTCTTACTCTTTTCATCTACCCTTTTCTGATTGTTATCACTCCACTCTTCCGATAAATTTGAAAATAAGGATGCTTGTGGATGTATTTTCGTTGTTACCATCTGACCATTCCTATTGAATGTCAAACTGATCTCACCATCTAAAGACGGCTTACTAAAATAGTAGCTCCTATCCATCGAAGGATCAATCGTTTCATCATTTACTTTTACCAATTCATCACCGGGTAATACATCTATCGTTGCTTTATCAGCATTACTTCTTGAAGCGACGTATTTTACTTTATAAGGGTTATTGTTTTCAAAGATGATCCCCGTTTCCATTGTTCGGTTGGATAGTTGAACATTTTCTTCATCACCAAAAGAGTTAAATCCTAAGTGAGATGAATTCAGTTCTCCCAACATATCTGCCAATAAAGTGCGCAGATCACCCCTTGTATTCACATGTGAAATAAAAGTTTCATAGCGTTTACGTGTAGCCAGCCAGTCTATTCCATGAAATTTTTCGTCATAAAAATTCTCCTGTAAATGAGCCCAAGCTTCTTTGAACATTTGCGTAAACTCACCTGAGAGGTTTCGTCTAAACGTGTAGACAATATTAACAGGATCCACTTTATTGCCATCCAGGTTCAACTTATAAATCGTTCCATTGATCAACACCATAGCTTTATCACCTCCCTCAGCATAATCAACACTAAATGCATCCGCACCATTGATCTTTTCAGTCTTAGGAGCTTCAAAAGGCTCTAACACTGTTTTCCATAGAGCCGCTCTTCCTTCATCGTGATTGCTCACATAAAGAATAGTGGTCTTGTCACCTTTTTGTAGCACATTTAACAGAAACTGCGATCCGAAATTAGGTGCAACCTGTTCCAATCTTTCCATTATATCGATCATATCGATCTTAATAGGCGCCGGTTCTTTTTTGGAAGTATCTTTCTTTTCTGTTTTGAACAATGCTTCATATTTATCACTGCGATAGGGTGCATCGATCTTTTCCAATGGCATTCGATAGATGCGCGGATTTTGCATTCCGAATGGATAAGATGGTTTTGTTCTGGCAGAAATAAAATAAATATGCTTCCCATCAGGGCCCCATACCGGACCTGCTTCCGTTACGCCGGTATTGGTAAGATTCATTGTTTTATTTTCTTTGATATTGTGAACAAACACATCCTGTTCAAAATTCCTTACCGCTGTAAATAAAACATATTCATCATTGGGTGAAAATCCGGGATCTGAATTTTGGAAAGCCCAGATTTCATCCTTCACGATGGTTTTATTTCCCCATGACTTCAAATCCAATAATCTCACTTCATCACGACCACTGAGATATACCATTTTCGTTCTGGCTTTATTTAAAACACCTGAACGATTGTTTCTCGTTTCATTAGTAATAGGCTTTACCGAAGCACTACCATCAGCAGCAACCGTAAACCAATTCAACCATCCGTCTACTGTTTGATTGAAGAGCAATGTTTTATTATCACTCATCCATTTTACTTCTTTTGCTCTTTCTGTATTTCCTTTACTGATTTGCTGAACAAATTTTCCATCTACATCGCTCACAAAAATTTCTCCTCGAGAAGTGAATGCAATTTTTTTACCATCCGGAGATACATCCAAATTGGTAATACTTCCACGAACATTGTAATCTTTATCAGCGGGTAATACATAATTACGAACCAGGTTGATGTTCAACTTCTCAGTTTTTTTAGCACTAACATCATACATCCATAACTGATAGTCTTTTTCAAATACAATCTTGTTACCGTTGGCATTTACAATAGGTGTTTTAATGGAGGTATTGAATCTTGTCAACGCTGTCTTCTTTCCGCTCTCTATACTGTATAAATTGTATTCGCCATTTGCCTCATCAGAAACAAAATATATTTTTCCTGTACGATCAATGGTGGTACCAAAATCCTTCCCTTCCCAATCGGTATGTTTCTTATACTGCTTCGTAGCTGGGTTATATGACTGAATATCAGGATTGAATGGACCTTTATAACGCTTCCGTGTTAATTGATTAGAACTTTCCCAGGTATCATTAAAATAAATATCACCCGATGGATGTTCTGCAATACCATGATCCAACAAATAAAAATGATCCCCAAACAAACGTTCCGCTGTTCCTCCGGTTAGAGCAACTGTAAAAGCAGATTGTTGCCCCATACGATTGGAAGTGAAATAGATCTTTTTACTATCCCAACTCCAATTGTTTACTTCATCGGTGGCACTGTGATAAGTTAGTCTTTTAATTTCACCACCTGATAATGGCATCACATACACATCTGCATTACCCAATTGTCGGCTGCTGAATGCCACCCATTTACCATCCGGAGAAATGCGTGGACTGGTTTCATACCCTTGCATGGCCGTTAAACGTGTGGCTTGCCCGTCTTTAACAGAGGCTTTCCATAGATCGCCCTCAAAAGCAAATACCACGGTCTCGCCATCCGGACTTAAGGCCGGATTCGATAAAAAATATGCTTGTCCGCCCTGAGCTATTACTGTAAGCGACAAACATGTCATGAAAAATGAAAGAATGAATTTCATTGGAAAATAATTTTGGATAGGTAAGATAAACATAAGAACACCTATTTTGGTAAGAGTTGGGAAGAATGGTTGTATTTAATGAGGACCTATTTTAATACATGAAATCATTAGCTTATTTTCATATATAATCAAATAAATACAATATGCGGCATTTCTATGCATTGATAATCCTATTAATCACACACCTAAGTGTAAATGCACAATGTGATAGTTCACTGAATGGTTCTTGGAAAATAGTAGCATTCTCGACTGGTGATGTCAATTTTAATTATATATCCGGCTTGACATTTATTTCCCGGGATTTTGGTGCATCCTACCCTGACAGCGCTTTCAAAAACAAACTGATAGCATCATTGAAAGATGCTTTCAAAGAACATAGCTACAAATTTGATAGTAATGGACAATTTCAGTCACAGCTAGCAAAAGATCAAATCGAAACGGGTATATATTGTTATATAAAAGAAACGGGAGAATTAAAGCTAACTTATAAAAATGCTCTTGGAAATAGCATTACTACAGATGCAAAAGCAGTTTTTAATAAAGGATTACTTGTCATCCGTGTACCCAAGGCGAATAAGCAGGGAGTATATGAGTATTCTTATGAAAGAAAAGTAGAGTAAAAGTGTAACCCAATGATCCAATCTAATACTTCTCATACCAATCAAACTGCTCATGCACAATCTTCGACTTCTCTTTTTTAATATATTTTAATAATTCCGCAGCTACGGGTGCATGTTTTTTCCCTTTTAACCAGATCAAACTCCAAGTGGTCTTAATGGGCAAACCGGGTATTGGTATGATCTGTAGTTCCTGATTACGTAATTCATTTCGAATACCAATCAAAGGCATGATCGAGAACCCTAAACCTGCCAACACCGCCTGCTTTACTGCTTCATTGGAAGTCAATTCCATTTTTTTGGCAACTTTGATTCTTTTCCGTTGAATAAAACCTTCCATGGTTTGTCGCGTACCCGATCCTTGTTCCCTGAAGATTAAGGGCAATTGGTTGAAGATATCTTTTGCTTGTACATTTTTAATTTTTTGTCCGGTCTTTCCAATGAGGAAAAGTTTGTTTTGTAACAGATCTATTTTTTCTACCGATAGTTTTTCGGGAAGAATAGAGACCAGTGCAAAGTCTACTTCATTGTTCTGTAAACTTTGTACAACAGTGCTTTTATTGGTTACATCCATTTCTAGTGTTACTCCTTGATTTTCGCGCATAAAGGAAGAAAGGAAATAAGGCATTACATATTTACCTGTGGATACTACGGATATTTTAAGTCGACCTGTGAGTTGGCCTTGATAAGCGTGCATTTTACTTTGAATAGCCATCACCTGATCCATGATCTCCTGCGCAGAAACAGCAATTTCTTTACCAAAATCTGTGATATACAGGGTTCGACCGATCATTTCTGTCAATGGTAAATCAAATTGTCGTTGAAAATTTTTTAATTGAATAGATACTGCAGGTTGTGTAAGAAATAATTCTTCCGCAGCTTTTGAAACACTTTTGTTTTTAACGACTGATAGAAATATTTCCAGTTGATTCAAAGTATAGTTCATAAATTTTATTTATGATTTACATAATAAAGATATATAAATACTTATGATTTCTTTCATTCAACTTTGCGGTCAAATTAAATGTATGGAAACGAACACTCTAACAACAGCACAAACTTCCAGATCACAACATCCTATTCGTAGTATTAATCTGATTGATGGCATATTCACACCAGAAGAAGCCAAAGAGGTACTAACCAACTTGTACAATAGCAAGATCAACTTCCATAATATGAAGAATTTCAGCCATCAGGAGCGTTATGGTAGCCCGCACAATGCTTCTATGGCTCGTATTCAATCGCTTCGCATCAGCCTACAAAAAGTATTGGACGCAATCAGAGAAGCCGAAAAGAGTAATCAGATGATCAAGATCAATTCTGCCGTTGAGTTGGGTTTTATAGGTGAGTTACAATAAGTGATCGCGGTTACCTGTATCTCTTTTTATTCATCTATCCCTGAAACTATTCATGAACTTTAATCTTTTACTGGAAAACCTCACAAACCCTGCTCTTTTATTTTTTGTGCTTGGCATTGTAGCAGTACTGCTGAAAAGCGATCTGGAAATTCCACCAAATTCTTCCAAATTCATTTCACTGTACTTGCTCTTTGCCATTGGGTTCAGAGGTGGACAAGAACTCTCACATGAAGTGCTCACCCAAGAGATACTTTGGTTGATGTTATCGGGGATAGTTATTTCACTCATCATTCCATTGTATACCTTCTTTATCCTAAAAAAGAAGTTCAACGTATTAGACGCCGGTGCTATTGCGGCAGCTTATGGTTCAGTAAGTGCGGTCACTTTTGTAACAGCTACTTCTTATTTGGAACAACAACAGCTGCATTTACACGGATACATGGTTGCCGTTATGGCTTTAATGGAATCACCGGCTATTATCGTCGGACTTTTACTGATTTCGTTTTTCTCTGCCACCGAATCAAGTGAGTTCTCTAAAAGATCTGTTGCTAAACATGCTATCACCAATGGCAGTGTATTACTGATTTTAGGAAGTCTGGTCATCGGTTATCTCGCCAACAATAAACAGGCAGAAGATATCAAACCCTTTACCAATGATTTGTTCAAAGGTTTTCTTGCCATCTTTTTATTGGACATGGGTATTACGAGCGGAAGAAAACTAAAATCACTATTCGGATTTGGCTGGTTTCCTTTTGCTTTTGCGATCTGTGTCCCCTTATTCAATGGAATTGCAGTGGCATGGTTGAGTCAGTTTGTGACGGCTGATGTATCGAACCGATTTGTATTGGCCATTCTTGCAGCCAGTGCTTCCTATATTGCAGTACCTGCTGCCATGAAGATAGCAGTACCACAAGCCAATCCCGGACTCTTCCTACCCATGACGCTAGCCGTTACCTTCCCGATCAATATTACAGTGGGAATGCCTTTGTATTACTGTGTGATCGTATAAAAAATTCTGTGTCTTTCTGTGCCCTCAGTGGCAATAAATAATGCCACTGAGGACACAGAAAAGCACAGAAATTATATAACTACATTGATCATTTTACCTTTTACGAAGATGAGTTTCTTCAAAGGTTTTCCTTCCATCCATTTTTGTACCAGCTCATTTGCGAGTACGATTTCTTTTACCTGCTCTTCAGTAGCATCTAATGCAATGGAAATATTGGTACGTGTTTTACCATTGATACTGATGGGATATTCTTTGCTTGTCTCTGTAACATATGATGCATTAAATACCGGGAAAGATGCATCTAACACTGAACCTTCATTACCCAATTGCTTCCAAAGCTCCGCAGCAATATGTGGTGCATAGGGAGTTAACAGAATCAATACATCCTGAAGGATTTGTTTTTTATGACAGTTCAGATCACTCAATTCATTCACACAGATCATAAAGCTACTCACAGCGGTATTAAAACTATAACGCTCCGTATCATCATCGATTTTTTTGATGGTGCGATGTAATACTTTTAACTCTCCAGCAGTCGGTTGTTCATCTGTCCATATCTTCCCTTTATTCTCATCAAAAAATAAACGCCACAATTTTTTCAGGAACCGATGCACACCTTCAATCCCTTTGGTATCCCAGGGTTTACTTTGATCTACCGGACCTAAGAACATTTCATACATGCGGAAAGTATCTGCTCCAAATTTCTCCACCAAGGTATCAGGGTTCACGGTGTTGAATTTGGATTTGGACATTTTTTCTACTTCAACTCCGCAGATGTATTTACCCTCTTCCAAAATAAATTCGGCATTGGCATATTCGCCATTGCGCCATTTCTTGAAAGCTTCAATATCCAATTCTACTCCATCCACAATGTTCACATCTACATGTAACTCATCTACCTCTACTCCTTGCTTTAGACTTGAGGAAATAAATGTCTGTGTCCCCTTTTTTCTATACACAAATCGACTACTCCCCTGTATCATACCCTGATTCAACAATTTCCTAAACGGTTCATCAAAACCAATATAACCTAAGTCATATAAGGCTTTGGTCCACATACGACTGTATAATAAATGTCCTACTGCATGTTCTGTACCGCCGATATATAGATCTACCTGATTCCAATAATCACTTACTTTCTTCTCACAAAATGTTTGTTCATTATTGGGATCCATATAACGCAAGAAATACCAACTACTGCCAGCATAACCGGGCATGGTATTGGTTTCGCGTACCGCAGGCTTTCCTTTATACGTTGTGTTTTTCCAATCATTCAAATTGGCCAGTGGGCCTTCTCCATCCGGACCGGGACCATAACTTTCTACATCAGGCAATAAGAGTGGCAATTCTTTTTCATCCAAAGGATAGGCAATACCATCCTGCCATACAATTGGGAATGGCTCACCCCAATAACGCTGGCGACTAAAGGCAGCATCACGCATTTTATAATTCACTTTGCGTTTGCCGATACCCATTTCTTCCAGTTTGGTAATCACTACTTCAATGGCATCACGCATTTTCGTACCATTCAAGAATCCGCTATTACTCAGTACGGCATCTTTGGTAGCGTTAGCATCTGTTCCATCAAATGCATCCCCAATAATATTGGTAATAGGAATATTGAAATGCTTGGCGAATTTGAAATCTCTTTCATCACCACAAGGAACGGCCATGATGGCTCCGGTTCCATAACCTGCAAGCACATATTCTGAGATCCATACCGGAATTTCTCTTCCATCAAATGGGTTGATGGCATAAGCTCCCGTAAAACATCCCGTAATTTTTTTCTCCGCCTGACGCTCTCGATCACTCCTACTTTTTACATACGTGATATAAGCATCCACTGCTTCTTTCTGCTCAGCCGTCGTAATTTTTTCAATCAACTCATGCTCCGGTGCAACTACCATAAAATCTACGCCGAAAATGGTATCAGGGCGGGTAGTGTAAACAAGAAGCTCCAAGCTGCTAGCTTCAGGCTGCAAGCTTGATTGTTCTTGCTTGTAGCCTGCAGCCTGCAGCTTGAAGCTGATCTCAGCTCCCGAAGATTTACCGATCCAATTCGTTTGCATTTCTTTCATGGCTTCGCTGAACTCGATGGTATCGAGTCCGCTGAGCAAACGATCTGCATATTCTGTGATACGCAAATACCATTGACGTAGTTTCTTTTTGACAACAGGATGTCCACCACGCTCACTCACGCCATTCACTACTTCATCATTAGCCAATACGGTTCCCAAAGCTTCACACCAGTTCACTTCACCATAACCACAGAAAGCAAGACGATAATCCATCAAAATATCTTGCTGTTCTTTTTCAGAAAAAGCTTTCCATGCTGCTGCAGTGAATTGAAGAGTGGGATTACCCGGACAAACATGTTTGATATTTCCTTCCTGTTCAAAAGATTTAATGAGTTCCTGAATCGATACTGCTTTTTGCTGATTACGATCGTAGAAGCTATTAAACAATTGAAGGAAAATCCATTGGGTCCATTGATAGTAATCAGCATCACAAGTACGCACTTCACGATCCCAGTCATAGCTGAATCCGATATTGTCGAGTTGTTTTCTGAAATTATCAATATTCTGAGCAGTACTTTTTGCCGGATGTACACCATGCTCCAAAGCGTATTGCTCAGCCGGTAATCCAAACGCATCATAACCCATGGGATGCAATACATTAAATCCCTTTAATCTTTTGAAACGACTCACAATATCAGAAGCGATATAACCCAATGGGTGGCCAACGTGTAAGCCTGCTCCACTTGGATACGGGAACATATCCAGCACATAATATTTAGGCTTGGTGCTGTTATTGCTTACCTGATAGGCTTTGGTATCCGTCCATTCTTTCTGCCATTTCTTTTCAATATCCCTGAAATTGTATTCCATAAGTTATGCGTGTACTTATAATTTTTATGCTGTTTGATCGTTATTGAAGTGTCAGCAAAGCATGTGTAGGACCGGAGATTCGGGCACATGCAACGGCTGCCGGCAATCCTAACATATATTTAACCCAAATACGTTGAGATTGCTCTATTTTCAATGGCAAATTGATCGTTAGAGTGGTTGCAAATGTAAGTCTTTAGGCGTCAAAACCCTACATTTGTGACCTCTTCCCTGCCCGTCTCCTGTGAGGAGAAGGGGGTAAAAAATGTAAAGTATGGTAGATAGTGCAAAATCTTCTTTAAAGCGTAGTAAACCGAATTATATCTACACCATTGTGGGTGTGGCTTTGGTATTGTTAATCATGGGTATTATGGGCTGGTTTTTCCTAAATATCAATTCGGTAGGTAGTGCTTTTAAGGAAGATATTCGTATCAGTGCCTATTTACGGACATTGAATAAGGATACCATTGGGCAGATTCAGCAGCATATTGCTTCGCGCCCTTATACCAAAACGGTGACTTATGTAGATAAGAAAATGGCACAAGAGATCTGGAATCGTGAGAACAATGAAGATTGGGCGAAGATCTTGGATGTAAATCCATTACCCGAGAGCATCGATTTTTATGCAAAAGCAGACTATGTCAATAAAGATAGCCTGAATAAAATATCGACAGAACTATTGGGCAAGTACGGAGATCAGATCACGGATATTCAGTACCCCCAAACATTGGTAGGTAATTTGAATGAGCGTGCAGCGAAGATTGGTTTGATATTTTTAGTGATAGCGATCATTCTCTGTATCATCGTAATCATCAGTATTGATAATACCATCCGTTTGGCGATGTTCAGTAACCGATTCCTGATCAAGACCATGCAGATGGTAGGTGCTACCAGAGGATTCATTGCTCGTCCTTTGAATATCAGGGCGGTAGTGAACGGACTGATCAGTTCCGGTATTGCCATTATTTTATTATTTAGCATCATCAGTTGGGCAGAGAGTCAGTTCCCACAGTTGAAAGCCATCCGTGATTGGAAATTGACTTTTATACTCTTTGGAGGCTTGATTATATTGGGTGTCGGCATTTCAGTTTATTCAACCCATCGAAGTGTATTGAAATATTTAAAAATGAAATTGGATGATCTTTATTAGTGAATTGTGAATGGTGAATTGTCAATTATAACTATATTGACAATTCACCATTCACAATTGAGAACCTACTATCACAACTCACAAAAACCTCTCCCATGACCGAAACAAAAAATACTATGAGTCCGCTTTTTACGAAAGAGAATTATAAGTGGATGATTATTGGCGCTATTATTATTGCGTTGGGCTTCTTTTTAATGAGTGGCGGCAAAAGCAGTGATCCGAATGTATTTGATTATAAAGAAGTATACGGCACCACCCGCATCACCATTGCACCCATCCTGATCGTGATCGGTTTGGCGATTGAGATCTTTGCGATTTTTAAGAAGAAGTGATTACAGTCCATGGTCCATAGTCCATGGTCAATAGAATCTATAACCCATGGACTATGGACCATGGACTACCAACTCTAGCCCCATGAGTATTTTCGACGCTATCATCATTGCCATTGTGGAAGGACTGACTGAATTTTTACCGGTATCTTCTACCGGACATATGATCATTGCCAGTTCTTTTTTGGGTATTGCCAAAGACGATTTTACTAAATTATTTGAAGTGGCTATTCAGTTAGGGGCTATACTTTCTGTGGTGGTATTGTATCGCAAAAAATTCTTCCCTCTGAACCGATTGAATTTTTATCTCAAGTTATTGGTAGCAGTAATCCCCGCACTCGGATTGGGTGCTATCTTTTCCGATAAAATTGATGCATTACTGGAAAGTCCACTTACAGTAGCCATCACCATGTTGGCAGGTGGAATTGTTCTTTTGTTTATCGACAAATTATTTCAGCAGCCTATAATTGAAAAAGAAGAAGAGGTAAGTTTTTTTCGCGCTCTACTGATTGGCTTCTGGCAATGTGTAGCGATGATTCCGGGTGTAAGCAGAAGTGCGGCTAGTATTATTGGCGGTATGCAACAAAAGCTGACCAGAAATCTGGCTGCAGAATTTTCTTTTTTCCTTGCCGTACCAACGATGGCTGCCGCAACCGGTTACAAACTACTCAAAGCATGGAAAGAAACCCCCGAAATGCTAACCAATACCGATAATGTAATTGCCCTAGCTGTAGGTAATGTGGTCGCGTTTATTGTTGCCATGTTAGCCATCAAATTTTTTATCGGCTTTCTGCAAAAACATGGCTTCCGTTTATTTGGCTGGTACCGTGTTATTGGAGGAACAATTTTGCTGGTACTGGTATTGACTGGATACTTGAAGTAATTTCGGATGTCGGATTTGATCTTAAATCTGTGATCAAAAGTCGAAAATCGAATATTCTACATCAGAAATCAGACATTCGACATCAGACATCTAAAATTTTCTCTTCACTCTCTCCGGATTTTTATTCAAGAAATCTTCCCAGCCTTTTAAGGGCTTTCCTGATTTGATAAGGGGTGATGCTGATTGATAGTGGTGACAAAGTGCTACGGCGAGGGCATCCGTTGCATCAAAGTATTGCGGTTTGTCTTCGATCTGTAAAATCCGTTGTAACATTTTCCATACCTGATCTTTATCAGCGTTACCATTACCGGTGATGGATTGTTTTACTTTTTTAGGTGAATATTCTGTTACAGTCAATCCCGCCTGCATAGCAGCAGCTATGGCTACACCCTGAGCCCTTCCTAGTTTGAGCATACTTTGTACATTCTTTCCGAAAAAAGGGGCTTCTATGGCAAAAGTGGAAGGTTTATATAGCTTCACCAGTTCACATACCCGAGTATGTATCATTTCAAGACGGGCATAGATATCTTTTTCCTTGGTGAGTTTGAGCACATCCATCAACAGTACCTGGGGTTGCCCTTTATGGATACGCAATAAAGCATATCCCATTAATTGCGTACCCGGATCAATACCGAGGATGATCTCGTCTTTGGCCATGGGATGAAAATAGTTAAAAGTGTCCATTGGACTCCTTTGGACAAAGGTAAAAGGTCAAAGTCAGGAACAAATATAGGGGTGAATCAGTTTCTACTGTTTTATGTACCGCTTTTCACCTTTCACTTTTCACCTTTCACTTCTTTCCCTTTCTTTGTAATGAGCAAACAATCAGCACTGAATAAGCAACTAAAGATATTTCTCAATTATTTCCTTGGACCGATATTGTTTATCTGGTTAAGCTTTTCTATTTATCAACAGGTTAGTGATCAAAAAAACCTAGAAGAATCATGGATGATGATTCAATCTTCTTTTTCAGGTCCACGCTCGCTAAAACTTTTGACCGTTTTTATCCTGGTATTCATCAACTATGCCCTTGAAGCAGCTAAGTGGAGAATGATACAAGCATCGATACAGAAAGTATCATTCTGGAAAGCTTTCAAAGCGGTATTATCAGGTCATGCCGTTGCCTTTAATTCTATTAATCGAATAGGTGATACAGCAGGACGAGTATTATTTCTTGATGAAGGGAATCGACTAAAAGGTATTGCACTTTCTTTTGTCGGAAGTATGAGCCTAATCATTGTTCATTTAGTCTTTGGGCTGTTAGGCATGATATACATGCGTTTTAATATTCTAGATGCAACACATCATGTAGAAGGATTGTCGAAATTCTGGATGAACGGATTGATGAGTTTGATGACCGTAGGATTATCCATATTTGTTTTGTTATTCTTCCGGTTATCATGGCTCATTCGATTACTCGAGAAAATGCCCTTTGTTGCGAAGTATCGTTTTGTAGTGGAGAATATGGAATCGTTACAATGGCAATTCTTAACAAAAGTTTTATTCTTTTCTGCGGTTAGATACGTTTTAATTGTGTTGCAATATGTATTATTATTTGAAGTGTTTGATGTGAAACTAGATTTTTTCGACTCGGCTGCCTTAGTAATGGTTATGTTTTTGGTATTAACAATTGTTCCAAGCATTACGCTGGCAGAACTGGGGCTAAGGGGAAATATCAGTATTCAATTATTTGGAATGCTTAGTATGAATACATTAGGCATCGTTGCAACGGCAGCAGGTATCTGGATAATGAATCTGATCATTCCAGCTATCATTGGAGGTTTTTTCTTACTGGGTGTAAGATTTTTTAATCGTACAATTAAAGAGTAGATATGAAGAAGTTTTTATTGATGGCTAGCTGGTTATTTGCATTTCAGCCAATTTCAGCTGGTGATGAATTTTGCGGCATTAGAAACAGGGCATTTGAAGAAGGAGAAAGTATTTCTTATAATGTATTCTATTCTGTGATCGGATTGTATGTAAATGCAGGAACTGCTAATTTCTCAGTATCGTTGAATAGGATGAATAACCGAACAGCCTATCATATCGTAGGCAAAGGAAGCTCCAATCCGAGTTATGATTGGATCTTTAAAGTTCGTGATAGGTATGAAAGCTATATTGATACTGCGAATCTTCAACCTTTGAAATTCATTCGGAATATAGAAGAGGGTGATTTTAAAAAATTTGAGAACATCACTTTTAACCAAGAGAATAACACAGCAGTAACCACTGATGGTGTTTTCAAAGTTCCGGGTTGTATACAGGATGTCTTGAGTTCCATCTATTATGCCAGAAATATTGATTTTAGTAAATACAAACCGGAAGAGAAAATACCTTTCTCTATGTTTCTGGATAATGAAGTATATAATCTATACATCAAATACCTAGGTAAGGAAACCATCAAAACCAAATACGGAAAATTCAGGGCTATTAAATTCAAACCACTATTGGTAAAAGGAACATTGTTTGAAGGAGGAGAAAAAATGACAGTGTGGGTAAGTGATGACCCCAATCATATTCCTTTAAGAATTGAAAGTCCGATTGTAGTGGGAAGTGTGAAAGTAGATATGATGCAATACAGAAATCTACGATATCCTTTGAGCTCTATGATTAGCTTCAACCGTTAATCGCAATAGAGTTTTCTGTAGCACGATAGTGCATCGGACGCGTATTCACATTTTGATGCAACTGCGATCTTTTGTAGAGTATGCGACAAATCACAACCACAAATAAGGTTGCTAGTCCGATACCGGCTGCCAGTCCCCATCCAAAAGAATTGTAATTCTGCTTGCCAATGTAAGCCCCAAAAACAATAGTGGCTGCAGAGATAACTCCAGAAACAGCTGCGATAACTGCATTGCCATCACGATTGGATATCTCGACTCTGGCATGGCAGGTATCGCAGTTGATAGCGGAAAAATTGTTGAGCAAAATAAATTGCCTGAAAGATATCCGACTCCCGCAGCTCGGACATCCTACTACTTGGTTTTTGGACATTGGATTTTAAAATTGCTTGTTAAAGCTAGGATTCAAGTGTAAACTTAATATGAAACAATTAGAATAAGTGTCTGGAAAACACCGATTTTATGCCGTTTTTTCACGGGGATTTTTTGTCGAAAAAATCAGGCGTTTTACTACAAACCATAAAAATTACAAGGTACTGAGGGAAAAGGTTTCAGCTACACGAACCCCTTTTTCTGTAAGCTGTAAAGTGCAGCATTCATTCTGATAATCGTGTTCGAAATATAATATGTAGTTGTTTTCCACTGCCTCCTGTAGAAAATTCTTTTTCTCGTGTAGTGTTGTTAAAGGGAACATGTCATACGCCATCACATAAGGAATGGGCAAATGAGCTGCTGAAGGCAAGAGATCAGCCATATATACAAGGGTATGTCCTTTGTATTGGATCTGCGGTAACATCATTTTTTCCGTATGACCGTTCACAAATCGTACCGAAAAATGATTAAAAAGATCGACACTGTGCAAACGACCATCTTCTTGAAAACCGGTGACCGGACTTTCCACCAAGCGTAATTGTCCGCTTTCTTGTATGGGTAAAATATTCTCTTTAAGAAAAGAAGCTTTTTCTCGATCATTGGGTTTTACTGCCCAGTTCCAATGGCGTTCATTACTCCAATAAACGGCATTTTTAAATGCCGGAACCAGCCGATCTCCCTCTCGAACAATACTACCACCGCAATGATCAAAGTGAAGATGGGTAAGAAAAACATCGGTGATATCATCTCTATGAAAACCGTAATGTGCCAGTGATTTGTCTAATGTATCATCACCATGTAGGTAATAATGACCAAAGAATTTGGCATCTTGTTTATCACCCATTCCATTATCGATCAATATCAGTTTATTGCCATCTTCAACCAATAAACATCGCATCGCCCAGGAACACATATTATTTTCGTCTGCTGGATTCAATTTATTCCACATGCTTTTAGGCACAACACCAAACATCGCACCTCCATCCAATTTAAAATTGCCGCTATTGATCGAATACAATTCCATAGATCAGTTTACTTTTCCTTGTTTATGTTTTGTAGCTGAGGCAAAGGTGAGTAATATCAATCCAATCACAAAGAAAACAACCAACGCCAATACCGAATTACGTTGTGAACCGGTGTATTCATTGATATATCCGAAACTAAACATACCAATCACAATAGCTATCTTCTCTGTTACATCATAAAAACTAAAGAAAGAAGTTGTGTCTTTTGTCTCAGGCATCAGTTTCGCATACGTACTTCTGCTGAGCGATTGAATACCCCCCATTACAAAACCTACCAACACAGCTAAAGCATAGAACTCATTCACGCCGTCACGAGGTAGTAAATAGCCGATGATACAAAGTATGATCCACAAAGAAACTGTTACCATCAGTGCACGGAAATTCCCCAATTTATCTGAAAGTTTAGCAATGGTATAAGCCCCGGGTATCGCTACTAACTGAATAATTAATATCGCAATAATGAGATTCTGCGTAGGAATATTCAATTCACTTTTACCATATAAAGTTGCAGCAAGCATCACCGTTTGAACACCCATATTGTAAAAGAAAAATGCTGCGAGATAACGCTTCAAGACCGGAAGATGTGTCAGTTGCTTCCATACTTTATTGAGTTCTTTATAACCATGCGTAAAAACACTTCCTTTTGCAGAGGGTTGTCCGGCAGGCGAACTTTGGGGTAGACGGCTCAATGCCAATTGTCCAAATCCCCACCACCAAATACCTACAAGTAAAAAAGAGATTTGTGAAGCTTTGCCCGTAGTAATACCAAATGTATCGGGCATCAATACAAATACAAAGCAGATGATCTGCAAAATCACACTACCCGTATATCCCATTGCAAAACCTTTCGCACTCACTTTATCCTGGTCTGCAGGTGCTGCGATCTCGGGAAGAAATGAATTATAAAAAACCAAACTACTCCAATAACCGATACAGGCAATAATCATACATATCAATCCATAGGCAAGATTGCTGCTGTCATAAAAGAATAATGCACTACAAGCAATACTTCCCAGTGTACAGAAAAAGAACAAAAACTTTTTCTTGTTCCCTTTGAAGTCAGCAATCGATGACAACATGGGCGACATTATGGCTACAATGATAAAGGCAACGCCTAATGCATAATTGTACAGCGAGGTATTGACAAACTCTCTGCCAAATAAGCGAACGGTATCATTAGAAGTAGCATCATTGCCGTCGCCGGTAACAGCTTCAAAATAAGCAGGAAAAATAGTTGAAGTGATCACCAGATTATATACACTATTTGCCCAGTCATACATGGCCCAGCCATTAATGACTCTTTTGGATGCAGTTGTTTGCATGTGGAGGGTTTTGGTTCTTAAAGATAAGGGGAAAGTGATAGAGAAAGTTCTCTGCCATGGGCTATGGACTATCGACCATGGACCATAGCTAATAGTCCATAGTCCATGGTAGGAAATATGCTTTTCACCTTTGAACTTTCTCCAAAGGAGCCCTATGGACACTTTTCACTTGTTTTACAAAGCAGCAAGTATCTTCTCCTGCACTCGTTTGAGCTGTTCGGGTGATAATTTTAATTTTTCGCGTGTGAAATTGAGATCATCTGCGGTATTGATGGGAATGAGATGTACATGTGCATGTGGCACTTCCAGGCCTACCACACTCATGCCACAACGATTACATGGGAATGCTTTTTCAATAGCTTTCGCAATGGGTTTTGCAAAGAGTAATATTTCAGATAAATAATGTTCATCTAAATCAAAGAAACGATCGGTTTCCTGTTTAGGAACAACGAGTACATGACCTTCTGCTAATGGAAAAATATCCAGAAAGGCAAAAAAGTGTTCGTTTTCAGCAATTTTGTATGAAGGAATCTCTCCTGCAATGATCTTTGAGAAAATAGTCATAGAAAAGAGGTTACTTGAAAAGCATGTTGAAATGAAAAAGATGCATCATTTCAACATGCTTACATGTGATTAGACGGTAATGTCTTCAATTTTGAATTTGATAATCCCGGTGGGTGCTTGTACTTCTGCCACTTCACCCCTTGCTTTACCCATCAACCCTTTACCAATGGGTGAGCCTGCTGAGATCTTTCCTGCTTTCAGATCTGCTTCTTTTTCACCAACAATTTGATAAGTCACTGTTTTTTTTGTGGCCAAATTGGTGATGGTTACCTTGGTTAGGATGGTTACTTTGCTCGTATCAATATCACTGGTATCAATAATCTTGGCATTGGCAATCGCACCTTCTAACTGTTTGATTTTGGCTTCCAGCATACCTTGTGCTTCCTTGGCAGCATCATATTCTGCATTCTCCTTTAAATCACCTTTCTCACGGGCTTCTGCAATGGCTCTCGAGGCAGCAGGACGATCCACTGATTTCATTTTCTGCAGCTCTTCACGCATTTTGTCAAATGTCTCCTTGGTAACATACATAGTACTCTCGCTCATACACTTTCGTTTAAAAAGGGTAAAAAAATACAACGCCACATTTGATTGCAGCGTTGCACAGATATTCAAAAGTAAAAAATTCTTCAGAATCAACGATTCTTTTATGTGTTTTTATTAAAGATCAAAAAAGAAGGCATTTTCCTCAAAGTACACCCCTAACTATCTGTATATCAAAATGATATATAATTTCTAGGGCCATAAAAGCATACGAGACAATTTAATTACCTATACCTAATTTATCCAATACCACTTTTGCCATCCGGTAAAACGCTTCATGACTATATCCGGCAATATGGGGAGTAACAATCACATTAGTCTGTGATAGCAACCAATCCAAATCAGCTTTTTCTACTGGTGTAAACGTTTCGAGTTTTTCATTTTCTAACACATCTAGTCCTGCAGCTTTTATATGATTACTTTGTAATGCTTTGATTAGCGCTTTTGTGTCAGTCACTTTTCCTCTGCAGGTAGTTAAAAAGTAGGGTTGTTTTTGAAAATTGCTAAAGAATGATTCGTTTGCATAGTGAAAAGTTTCCTCTGTTAATGGCAGATGAAGACTCACTACATCAGCATATCGTTGTATCTGCTCAAGAGAAGCTTCTTTGATATAACCGTTACCGAAACCAGATTTATACTTATCCAATGCCAAAATGGTAACATCAAAAGCCGAAAGTAGTTTTGCAAATGCTTGTCCGGTATTACCAAACCCGATAATACCAACGGTTTTACCTGTTAGCTCATCACCTCTATTCGCATCACGTATCCATTGCCCGCCTGCTACCTCACGACTACTGCTATTGATCTTATTCATAAGATTCAATAACATCCCTAATGCATGTTCAGCGACTGCATTACGGTTTCCTTCCGGACTACTTTCACAACGAATACCTTTTTTAGTAGCATAAGCAACATCTATTAATTCCATCCCACTTCCTAATCTGCCAATCCATTGAAGAGAAGTTGCAGCATCAATGATTTGTTTGTCTATTTTCAATCTAGTGGTTACTATTAATCCAGCCGCATCTACTATCGTTTCTTTGAGTTCATCATAACTGATCAAAGGTTCATATACACAGTAATAGCCTGCCTTTTCAAGTCTTTCTAACAGGTAAGGATGTGCTCCTGCAGTAATAATAACTTTTGAACCCGACATATATTTGTTCTATTTATGACTATTACTTCATTTTATAAGTGAGCGCTGCAAAATCTGCCACAGATAGTTGTTCTGCACGTTTTGTGAAAATTGCTTCTTGTAAGGTTTCCGTATCGAACATGCCTTTTAAAGGGTTTCTCAACATTTTTCTTCTTTGATTGAATGCCGCTTTGACCAATACAAAAAAACTACGCTCAGATTTCATCGGTTCAAAAGCAGTTCTTCTTTTCAGTTTAATCACACCACTCATGACCTTGGGTGGGGGATTGAATGATTCAGGAGGTACATCAAACAAGTATTCAACCTCATAAAATGCTTGTATCAATACACTCAAAATACCATAGTCTTTAGTTCCTGACGCTGAAACTACTCTCTCTGCCACTTCTTTCTGAAACATACCGATCATGACCGGAACTTTTTCTTTCCATTCCAGTATACGAAACAATATCTGCGAGGAAATATTGTAAGGAAAATTTCCCACCACTGTAAACTGATCCGTAAAAGGCACTGAAATATCCAGAATACTCTGATGAATGATTTTTCCTTGAATAGCCGGGAATGTTTTTTCGAGGTATACTACTTTTTCGTCATCCAACTCTACCGCTTTAAAATCAATATCCGGAATCTTCAATAAGTACTTAGTAAGTGCACCACCACCCGGTCCTACTTCTACTAATTGAGAAAAAGTATCCTGCTGCAAGGAAGCAACAATACGCTCACACACAGACTCATCTTTCAGAAAATGCTGTCCAAGTGATTTTTTGAGGGTGTATTCCATTAGAGCAAAGGTAGGCAGTATCTTGGCTGATAGTCCATAGTTCATGGCACATAGTTGATCATCTATACACTATGGTCCATGGACTATGGACTAAAGTCGTATTTTTATACCCTAAAGCTATACTGATGAGTAATGAAATGCAAAAGCCGGTGATTGGTTTCTCATGTGGGGATTTGAATGGGATTGGAATTGAATTGATACTGAAGACACTGGGAGACCATCGTCTATTGGATTTCTGCACCCCGGTGGTATTTGCCAGTAATAAAAGCATCAACTTCTATCGAAAAAGCTTACCGGAAATTAATTTCAACTATGCCAGTGGAAGAGATTTTAGCAGACTCAATCCTAAACAAGTCAATATTTATAATTGCTGGGAAGAGGAAGTGGCTATAACACCGGGTCAGTTAAACGATACCGGCGGGAAATATGGTCTTCTGTCGTTGAAAGAAGCTGCACAAGCTTTAAAGGACGGTCATATTCATGGGTTGGTTACCGCCCCTATCCATAAAAAAAATATTCAATCGGCTGATTTTCATCATACAGGTCATACGCCTTTTTTGAAAGAATTATTCGGTGTGAATGATGTACTGATGTTTATGGTAGCTGATAATATGCGTATCGGTTTATTGACAGAACATGTTACCGTATCTGATGTCGCTAAACATATTACCAAGGAGAATATTATCAGTAAATTGAAAATCATGCACGCCAGTCTGCAAAAGGATTTTGGTATTGATAAACCCAAGATTGCTGTGTTAGGATTGAATCCACATGCAGGTGACGAAGGATTGATTGGCAGTGAAGAAGAAAATATCATTAAACCCGCGATCAAAGAAGCCAAGCACCAGATGATGGTTTTTGGTCCTTACAGTGCTGATGCTTTCTTTGCACGAGGTCAGCATGAAAGATTTGACGCGGTTCTTGCCATGTACCACGACCAAGGATTGATTCCATTCAAATCACTGGCCATTGGGGAAGGCGTTAACTATACTGCCGGATTGAATGCCGTTAGAACCAGCCCGGATCATGGAACTGCATTTGATATTGCCGGAAAAGGAAAAGCAGATCACAGTTCATTTTTGGCTGCTACATTTACTTGTATTGAGATCATTCGTATGAGACTTGGTTTTACTGAAATGAGACAAAATCCGCTTCGAAAAATGAGCGCAAGAATGTTTGCCAATGCGGTGGATGAGCGTATCGAAGAAACCGAATAATACATGTACGAATTATCCAATGACCATGTAAGTATTGTGATCAGCTCCAAGGGAGCAGAATTACAAAGTATTTATAGAAAAGATACAGGTATCGAATACCTGTGGTCTGGAAATCCTGCATTTTGGGGGAAGAAAAGTCCGGTACTATTTCCCATTGTTGGCGGACTAAAAAACAATCGCTATACATTTAAAGGAAAAGAGTATGCAATGGGTAGACATGGTTTTGCCAGAGACCGGGTTTTTACCATGAGTAAACAAACTGATGATGCGATAACTTTTTCATTGAAATCAGATGATGAGACAAAAGCTATCTATCCTTTCGATTTTATTTTCTCGATCAACTATCAATTGATCGCCCATCAGGTGAAAGTAAGTTATCAGATAGAAAATATTGGAGATGAAGAACTGTATTGCTCGGTGGGTGCTCATCCTGCGTTTGCTGTTCCATTGCTTGCTGATACTTCTTTTGAGGATTACTACTTACAATTTGAACAGAAAGAGACGGCGCCTATTTGGCCATTGTCTGATGAAGGTCTATTACTAAGTACCCCAACCGATTTTTTTCTACAAGAAGACACCATTGCACTGCGTAAGTCTTTATTTTATGGCGATGCATTGGTTTTTAAATCACTACAATCCAATAGCATTTCAATTCTTTCAGATAAACACCCACATGGAATTAAAGTTTCCTACGCAAATTTTCCTTTCATGGGTATCTGGAGTACTAAGGATGCAGATTTTGTTTGTATTGAACCCTGGTGTGGTATAGCGGATGCAGTTACGACCAATGGTGATCTTACAACAAAAGAAGGTATTCATCCAATCGCTCCCAAAACAATGATGAATAGAAGTTGGGCGATCGAGGTATTTTAATTATTTAAAAATAGTATCCGCAATTCCTTTATTGATGATATAGTTGGTATACACAATCTCAACCCTTCCTTTTTTATTTTTTAATTTTTGTTCCTCTGTGAGTGGTTTTTCATTGTCGTCGAATTCCAATGTGAGTCCTTTAGGCAGTTTATAATTTTTAGTATTGAAGCTAAAAGTCACTTTATCCGGCAACCCAAAATTTGAAAATTTACCATAGGTCATTTCAATTTCATAAGTGCCATTTTCTTTGGTAGTGGTTACTGCCTTTCTGACCAAGAGATTGGCTTCATCAATGTACATAGTTGTTAATACAACATCACTATTTTCATTTACGGGAAGCATCTTTACAACTTTTGTTTTGGTCCCCGCTACCACGGCTTCTCCGGCTGCTAGCGCAACAAATTCATCAGTCGTAACAATTGAACTCATATTTACAGAGACTCCTCCTTTAGGTAACAGTGAAATACCCCCGTCTTTTCGCAAACGAAACTTATTAGGTTTTTTAAAATAAATTTTCACTTTCCCTACCGGTGCTTTGATAAAAGCCACATCTGTTTTCATTTTGCCATCTGCTTCATAATCATTTACCTGATCAAGCTTTGCTTTTACTTTCATCACAAGTGGGGTCATATCCTGAGCAGAGGAAGTGAAGGTTGAAAAATGAAAAGTGAAAAGGAGTATGATAAAAGTTCGCATAGACTTATTTTTAACTTAAAACATCTTTTTTCTTGAATACGACAATGGCTGCAGCTACAAATAAAATGATGTGAATCAATAGTACAATTGAGGAGTTAATGATTCTTTCCGGATATTGGATACTACCTACAATGGCTTCATTGGCATCTGTTACTTGAATATCAAAAAATTCTTTCCAGCCGATCATATGTGTGGTGAACAGATATGGTTTCACCAGATTAAATATCGGAATATTCATGGTACTAAGTATGGTAAAAAAGATGATCACACTCATAGTAGCCACAATAGGACCAATCGAATTTTCGGCAAATACGGATAAGAAAAAACCCAGTGCTGCTACTGTTGTCATAGCCAATGCTGCAAATCCGAATGCACCGATATAACGCCAGAATACATCATTCTCTTTTAATAATACCACATAACTGCTCTTCATTAAAAACATATCATCCGTTCCAAATACCCACATGCTTACAAATAAAGCTAGGAATGCCAGCCATACCAATAAAAGAAGTGTGTAAATAGTAGATGCAATAAATTTAGCCAGCATGAATTGGGTTCTACTATATGGCTTGGATAACAAAACACGCAAAGTTCCCATATTGGCTTCACCTGATATCATATCGGCAGCGATCAATGCAATCAACAGAGGCACATGCACTAATAATAATTGCAACATCACATAACATACCAAGTATCCATTCAATATGTTGCCTTCAATTTGAAGTGTAGATCCAAGATCATTGAGCATGAAGTCCACATAAGTCTTTCCATCTACTTTCAGTCCAAACTGAATCATCACAATCAATGCAGTAATAGCTGCAAATGCAATATATGTGCGTGGTCTTTTAAAAATTTTATAAAGCTCTATATTAATGAGTGTTCGCATATTGACCGGAAGTTACCTGTAAGAAAAAGTCTTCTAATGAATGTCTGGGTTGTAAGGATAAAACGGGAATATCTAGCGCTACCAAATCTCGATGCAAATTCGGGATATGATCACGATGAAGCTTAATTAAAATTGTACTTGCCCTTCTTGGCTGAAGTGCTTGTTTCCAATTGCTTTGTACTAGTTTATTAAATGCTGATTCGTTATCTAATGTTTCCAATTCGATCAAGGTTTGAGCAGGATCAAATAATTCTGCAGCAGAACCTTCTACGAGTTTTTTCCCTTTATCAATAATCAATACCCTTGTAGCAATTTGTTCTATTTCATTCAATAGGTGTGATGAAACAAGAATGGTTTTATTCAAATCTTTACTCAAGTGTCTGATCAGATTTCTGATATCAGCAATCCCTTGTGGGTCTAGTCCATTTGTAGGTTCATCAAGAATGATCAATTTAGGGTTATGTATCAATGCTACTGCAATTCCCAATCTTTGTTTCATCCCCTGAGAGAAGGTCTTCACGATATCTTTTGCCCTGGATGCCAGACCTACCATTTCTAGCTGTTGCATCAACTGTAGATGTGTAGGTTTCAACCCACTTAATCGGGCAAACAGTTGAAGGTTATCAATGGCACTGAGGTATTTATAAACATCCGGCTTCTCGATCACTGCCCCTACTTGTCGAAGAATTTCGGTTCGATATGAATTCAAAGAGAGACCAAATAAATCGATAGATCCGGCGGTAGGTTCTATCAGTGTTAGCAACATTCGGATGGTTGTACTTTTCCCGGCACCATTTTGACCCAAAAATCCATAAACATCCCCTTCTCGAACTGAAAAAGAAAGATCATTAACTGCTGTGAGGTTTTTGAAAGACTTTGTAAGACCTTTTACTTGTATAATTTCCTGCATTTCCATGTATAACATCGAAGGTACGGAGTAAGTTCATAGAAGGTGAAAAGTGTCCTTAGGACTCCGTTGGAGAAATGTGAAAAATGAAAGAAAAGCGCTATTCTTTCCCTACTTGAAGGTATTGCTGTAGCGCCTGAACATAAGCTTCAAAAGCCTCAATACCTTTAGGCGTTATTTTACAGGTAGTTTGAGGGTAATTGTCTTTGAATTGCTTGGTCACCTCAATATAACCTGCTTCTTTGAGCTTTTGTACTTGTACGCTCAGATTCCCGGCAGTTGCATTGGTCTTCTCACGGATAAAAGTAAATTCAGCTTCTTTCACGCCAATGAGCAGGCTCACGACTGCCAGCCGTAACTGAGAATGTAATATGGGATCGAGCTCTTTAAACATTCGCTTGCTGTTGGGCTAGATATTTTCTTCTTAAAATGACTCCCGGGATAAACCAGCAAATCAATGCAGCAGCTCCTCCTAATAAAAAGTCATATTCAGTAATGGTAAAACAAGACCAAATGAATAAACCATAGGTAATCAATGCCCCATATAACATGGGTTTAAATTTTTTTACCATGCCGGTTACCAATGTTGGAAGTGCATAAATGAGTATAAATAAAGAGTAGATACTAGGTGTAAATGTATTTATAGGCTCATCGGGCTTTGTATTATCCAGGTAATGTTTGGTCAGTTGCCATCCTTCCAGTTGAATGAATTTATCTGTAACATCAGGAACGATCATTTGGTAGGCATTCAAACCAAAAATTGTAATACCGAATACTAGCCAAATAGCGTTCAAGGCATCGTCCTCATACTTTTTTACTTTATTCGATTTCTTTTCCTGAATGGAAATAATGATTTGAGGAATAATGGCTCCTAATACCAGTAACCAAATATCAAAACCAATATAGAAATCATAGGTACGCTGAAAATACGTCACCACAGATGCAATGGTAACAACTGTTCCCCACAACAGAGAACCAATACCGGTTTCATGATAGCTGCCTTTGGCCTTTTGGATCATATTCGTGATCAGGTCAAGACTCTCCTGTTCGGTCATTTTTTTATCGTCTGCCATGGATTAATTCTTTTTGGTGTTGTATCGGATGCGTAATAAATGTCCGGGTATGATATAACTGATCAAAATAGCCAATGCCCCCATGAGTAACTGACCCGCGAAATTAAACTTTATGGAAACAGCGGCGATGATAAAATTCAAAATTCCACCGATTACTAAAGGCTTGAAGCGTATAAGTCTACCACTTACAAAGGTTCCGATTGCATACATCAGGATATAATAAGTAAATGCAGTATTCCATGCTTCAGAAGTTACATTGATGAACACCATTACAAAAAAGGAAATACCAATAGCAATCCACAGATAACCCAATGCCTCTTCAATATAAGTAACTGACTTTTGTTTTTTGGCTTGTCTTGAACTGTATATGCCTGAAATGATCCCTCCAATAGGCATTGCCCACCAAACAAAACTATGATAGGGGTATTTAAAATAAATCATTAAAACATATTCAACGATACAACAAATAAACACCAACCATCCCCAAAATAGCAGGTAGAAACTATCAACTGCTACCGAATCCTTTGTTTTTCGGATCATGGTTTGGATCAGTTGTAAACTCTCTTCCGGAGAGAACGACTTTTCCTGATCATTTTGGTAATCAATGTTTGACATAAGTATTGTTTTTGGGTCTCGTATATTTTCTTAGGAATACCGTAATAAAGATACTACCGATAACAGAAGGGAGTAGCCATAATACCCATTGCATATCAATCTGCACATTCACCACCAAGAATGCTGTATAGGAAGCAATCATGGCTCCCATCATTCTTACGATATGATTGTACATCCAAGATTGTTTAACAGTTACATTCCCAGTCAACAATCTGATATCTAAAAGAACATAGCTCATACATATTAATCCGAATACACCTGGCACAATACTGAATGTGTTTCCGTGCAATAGACCTTTGACCGACTGGATCAATAAAAAAAAAGCAAATGAAAAACCAAATAGAGTGATCAAATAATCGATGGGTGAAAAACTTTGTTCTTGCTGTTTAGATTTTCTTTTCAATAGTACAATTTGATAACCACTTAAGATCATATACAGTGTAAAACCACCTACCGCAAAAAGGAAAAGACTTTCATGTCCGGGAACCCAGCTTAAGATCAATGCACTGAATGATGCAATGAACATTCCCCAGAAAAATATTTTTCCTGATAATAAATGAGGTTTAGACCCTTTTTTTACTGATGCGGCGATAGTGCCGGCAATTAATCCGGTACTACCTCCCAAAATATGGAGTATCAATAAAGGGGTGAATAGCTGCTCCATTTTTTAAAGTTATTGGATCACCATTTTGTTTTGTGTGTATTCGTCAGAAATTTACTGACATGCAGCTAACAATTTAGTTGCCTGATCCTTTCCCCATATAGGATGAAAAGCAGAAGCTGGCTTATAAGTATCATACAGCTCCAAAGATTTTTCTACCAATTTCTTAGCTACTGCTTTACCACCGCCAAAAGCTGTGGGTACATTGATCATGTATTGGGCTTCGACCAGATAAATTCTAGGATTGTTGGCGTCAGCTTTCTTTGCATCTTCAATAGCTTGCGCTGCGATAGCTCCATAGGTTTGGTAACGTGTCATACCATCTACCGTTAATTGCTGGATCGCAATCATCTGACGCATACAATACGTATCTGCATTTCTTTCCAATACTTCTGCTTTACTTAACAGGTCTTTACTTTTTTCTGCTACTTTATCTTTATCAGCTTTTGGATTCATCCAACCCGTTAGATGATTGGCATAAGCTGCATAATAATAAGGTAGCCACTTGTCTTTCTCAGCATCAGCAATACGCTCAAAAAATGCTGAAGCCGCAGCCATATCTTCTGCTGTCTTAGCTGCACTAAATTGTTCCAATCCCTTTTGCATACCGGCTTCATACCTTGTTTGCGCAGTAAGATGTCCGGTAATGAACATGGATAAAATGATGATGATTTGTTTCATGGTTTAAAGTTTGATTTCTTGATTTATGATTTTTTATCCGAAAGACTCCTGCGGAGATTTTATTTTTGACTTTTGACTTTTCACTTTTGACTTCTTTCCTCTTGCTCCTTCAACTTCTCATACTCTTCCGCAGCCGTTAAAAATTTGGTGCCATGATAAGCATGAAAATATTGGAAAGCCAATCCAACACCCCATCCTAACATCACCCAGATGGGCCAGAAGTATGAGTCGATTCCTGATGTAAAAAACCAGACTCCTATTAAAAAAGCATTTACCATCAGATAGCTGAATAGACTCCATTTGAATCCGGCTCTGGCTTTTGCCATCTGCCAAAGTTGCTCATCGCGTTGTTCGTTGTTCATTTTATTAAGTTTGATTTTTAGATTTTTTGATTTCTTGATCTTTGATTTATGATTTCTTGTCCGAAGGACTCCTTCGGAGATCTTTTTGACTTTTCAATTTTGACTTTTCACTTTTTTTGTGGTCTGTAGCTTGAAACTTGTAGCCTATAAATTATTATTTATTGCATCCTGCCTTCTATCCACTCCCCAACTCAGAAATACACCTAAGAAGAAGAACTGTGGAGCAGGGGGTGTGATGGCTTCTTTTCTTTGTCCGTTGTTTGAATAGTTATAACCGAATATTTGTTTGCTATTTAATACGTTGGTAACCGAACCCACAAATACCGCATATGCTTTTCCTAAGGAAGTGAGGTAATTGAAACTGAAACCCAAATTGTGATAATCGATCGTTTTACCCTGATCTGCTATGGTATACTGAGCTCCGCTCTGAACCAAGTTGTAGTAAGGGCGACCGGTAGCATAAGAATACGTGAAGTTGAATCCTGTATTGATCTTGCTGATAAAACGTTTCATCACAAATGATGCTGTATGATTGGCTGCGAATGTGGGTTGTAATTGTTTGGGATAATTGAGAAAATCACGTTTGGTATCGAGATAAGAATAACTGACCCAGTAATCCAATCCTTTGATTGTTTTTTTATCTCTCCAAAATAATTCAACCCCTTTGGCATCACCGGCTCCGGCATTATTCAACACTGGATGTGTTTTTACCAATTCATCATATTTTTTATAAAATGCTTCTACACGAAAAGTTTGTAAAGCTGTATTTTTGATGTAGTTAGCAATAAAGTGAGTGGCTTTCGCATAACCAAAATTTGTAGTAGTATAGAGAAAATTATTTTCGGGCTTTTGATAGAACTCACCATAAGCAATACTCATTTGTGCTCCTTTTCCTGTTTTATAGGCAAGTGATAAACGAGGAGCGATATTGGCTTTATTTATCAAAGAAGAATGTTCAAATCGTACCCCTACTTTGGCTGCCAGATCATTGGTAATATACAGATCGGCTTCTGTAAACAATGCTTTGAAATGATCAGGTAATGTTGCTTTTTGATTGTTGAATGTACTGCTGTTATAGAAATACATGTATTCACCTCCTGTTCTCAATACACTAATACCACTCAATCGTTTATCAAACACTGCTTTGATTTGTGAAAGATCTGAACGTGTTTTGATGGTAAAGTTGTTATTATCAATCCAGGGTTGTCCTGTGGTAATTTTTTGGTTTTGCTGATTTTGAATCTGTTGTTCAATATCATTATAATCAGTGCTGTAACCCAATCCCAGATTCATTTTCCAGCCATTTCCTAAATTCTCTCTCCAACTTAAATTATTATATACATTGATATTGTTGAGACCGAAAGCGTTCTTTAAATTAGGTTCATCAATATTTGCTCTACGCAAACCCAAATCACTAGCTCCAAAAGTTCCATAGTATTTGATCATACCACCATTTTTGGTTTTCATCCGGAAGTTGAGATCAGCGGTATGAAACTCCGGCATACGGAAATAATCGGGTTTTTGTTTTACGATGCTGAAGTAAGGAAGCAGGTTGGTATAACCATAGTTACCACCCCAAGAAGATTTTTTATTTTTTGCTACTTTCTGTAAACCTGCACCCAGAAAAACTGATGAGATAGAAGCAGATACTTCTGAACGATCAGGGATATCAATACTTTCCATGATCAATGCCGAAGACAATGCTTGTCCATATAAAGCTGAATAGCCCCCGGTACTAAATACGGTTCCTTTGAACAAAGCCGGTGCAAAACGTCCGCGTGATGCAATATCAGGTACGCTCGCAAAAAATGGATTGTTTACTAAAGTCCCATCAATAAATTGTTTGGCTTCATAACCGGCACCGCCGCGTACAAATAATCCTTCCTGTTCTCCTACTTGTTGTGCACCGGGTAGTGTTTTTACAACTGCAGAAATATCTGCATTCGCCCCACCTGTGGTATATACATCTAAAGAACTTAAAACTGTGGCTGCTCTTTTCTTATCACCTGCTTCAAAACTTCCCGCCGTAACAGTTACAGCTTTTAATTCGCTGATTTCTTCTTTCAAAAGAAAATCAATACGAATAGGAAGAGAATCGATGTTTACTTCTTGCTCTACTGTTTTATTGCCGATGCTACTGGCAACAATGAATTGTTTGCCCTTCTCATAGGTTTTAAAAGAAAAGCTTCCGGTAGAATCTGAAACCGTTCCATCATAAGAACCTTTGACAACAATATTGGCTCCCGCTAGAATACGACCTTTTTGATCTTTCACAGAACCTGTCACCTTAATCTGTGCCTGAACCCCGCTGATCAACAGTGTTACGATCAAACTTATTATCCATTTTTTCATTACTCAGTTGTTTTGATAGGACAAACATAGAATAGTTTATTTTATAAACCAAATTATAAAAAGAACTTTTTTATCAAAAAAATAATGGATTGATAATCAATGCTTTTAGTATGATTAACAGATCAGAGATGCTCTAAAGCCCATTTTTGAATGGCTGAAAAAACCGGTTTTAGGTTCTTACCCATAGGGGTCAATGTATATTCCACGGTCGGAGGAACCGTCGCGTAAGCAGTTCGCTGTATAATACCATTTGCTTCCAATGCTTTTAACTCTTTCACCAACATGCGGGTATTGATACCTGCTATGGATCTTTCTAGTTCCTTGAATCTTTTTGTACCATCCATGAGAGAATAAAGTATAGCAAATGCCCATTTCCCTCCAATCAGTTCCAGTGTAGTTCTTACAGGACAAACATTTAATTTCTTAACATTTTTTTTCGTTGCCATAATCTCTTGTTTTTCAGTTATGCTTTACTTCGTGTTAGTACTGTACACTGGTGTAACTACTTTCAAATGTAAAGTAATAGGATCATATTTGTTATTCAGATAAAAACATTGATCCAATTTAATCATTAGACTATGGCACAGCTTATCAAAAAAGTGATACAGAACACACAACTCAATTTTACGAATGACTTTCCCGGATTACGCGGTGTGAATATCATGGCCAAGGATTTTGCCATTGAACCTTTTCTTGTATTCACAGAGTTTACAATGGATCAACCGGTATTTGGTCCTCACCCACATGCGGGTATTTCAGTCATGACTTATCTGTTGCCCGATAGCAAAGGAAGCTTTATCAATCGTGACAGTAATGGTGATTTCAGTACCATTGAACCCGGAGGTCTACATATTACCCAAGCAGGGAGTGGCATTCATCATGATGAATTTCCATCAAAAACAGGAGTTGAAACACATGGCTTTCAAATATGGATCAATCATAAAGAAGATCAACGCATGATAAATCCTAAAGCTATGCACGCAAACGCATCAGAGATCATTCAAGTTCAATCAGAAGATGCGATCATAAGTCTGATTCATGGAAAGTTTAACCACAAAGTTTCTTCCTATCAAATGGTTACTGATATCACATTATTACACGTATTTCTACAGCCTGAAAAATCCCTGCAATTGCCTTCTCAGGAAATGGCTTTTTTGTATGGCTTGAAAGGAACGGGTATTACAGATCAACAAATTATCAACCAACAACGATTGATCAATTATGATACAGAAGGAAATACGATTGAAGTAACAGCGGGAAAAGAAGGACTTGAATTTATGTTTGGAACAGGTATTCCACTCAAAGAAAACATAATTTATGGAGGTCCTTTTGTAATGACAACTGCTGCTCAAATGCAAGAAACAAGAAAACGTTATGCAGAGGGCAACATGGGACACCTCGATACTTATTCTACGAAGTAAATTAAACAGAGCTGAAAATGAATCTCAGCTCTGTTTAAAACTAATACTATTGAATAAACCGATCTTTTGCAAATGCCTTCGCATACATTAACAAAGCTCCAATAACCATGATATTCCTAAAAATATTCAACATATCATTACTGCTTTCCGCAGCCCTAGGAATATGAATCAGGAAGATCATCAACAATACATACAAAGCCATCAGTAAAGAAGCCAACTGGTCGTATTTACCGATTAAACAACTCACAATAAAAGCGGTGATCAGCACGCCGGTTGCATAATTCAAAAAAAGTCTTCCGGGAAAAAAAGAGGGTATCATATCAGCACCCACTTGTGGTAATCCGAAATGAAGTCCGGTATATAACAGGAACGACAGAACAAACAGCCATTTACCTGTTGCCAATACTTTTTGCATATGATGTGTATTTAGCGGTTTATATTTCGAATGGCATGATTGGGCGAATTTCTACTGATCCTTTTTCATATTTCAGAATGGGACAGCTTTTTGACCAGTCTGTTACTTCCGCTATACTTTCTGCCTTACAGATCAGATAGCCGGTCAATAAAATCTGTTGCTGAATAAAAGACCCTTTTTGTATCCCTTTCTGATCAACAATGGTTCCATAGAATTCAATCGGCTTACTCGATACCAGTTTTCCCTGCATCGCAATATTGCCGATCCATTGCTGCCACTTGGGCATGTCTTCGAGCATATCTTCCGGTGAATTGATATACTGTCCGTTACCGGATTGATTGTAGAACAATAACAGATACTCTTTCATAATGATGATGATTTAAGTTTGAAAAATGATCATCACAAAAATGAAAAAGCTAATATGGATGGCTCTTGATAAATGTCAATATTTTACAACTTGCCCTTTAATCTGGTATAAGTTTCAGGAGAGATACCAAGATAAGACGCGATCATTTTACTAGATAAGCGAGTGAAAAGTTTAGGCTGATGATCCATCATCCAACGCAAACGTTCCAATGCATCCATCGATACAAAACTATTGATACGATATACTGAGTTAGCATAAGAAAGCTCGAGTATTTGTCTATACATTTTTTCAAATTGAGGGAACCGTGCAGATAAATCCATAAAATGCTCTCGACTGATGCATAACACCTGCGAAGGTTCGGCTGCACGAAAAAATTCCTTGGAGGGTACTTGTTGCAAAAAACTATTGATCTCCATCAACCAGTGTTCTTCTAGAATAAAATCTCTTGTTGTTTCATTACCAACCGCATCGATGGTGAATACTTGAATAACTCCATTTACAATGAAATAACAAGACCTACATAGCTCTCCTTCTCTTAACAAGTAATCATTTCTTTTCAACTCCAGTGGCTGGAAATAAGAGATTACTTCTTCCAATCCCGCTGTATCGGTACCAAGTTTCGCTCTGATATGTTGTTCTAATACCTGATGCATATGTTTACTGATTGAAAGATGCGTAATGAAAGTTACCTAATAATACAGAATGCTGTCAACCCAATGAACAAAAAAGAGGAAGTCTCAAAAGTAAAAAGAAGGCTTTGAGAATCGCCTAAATGAAAACTTTCTCCATCAGGTACCCGAATAAAAAGAGGCTGTATCGGACTTTTGATACAGCCTCTTGTATAACAGTTTAGGACTAATTATTTGTATTGAGGCATCAAGCTCTTCGCCAGTTCAACCATTTTGTTGATACCGTCTTCAGGCAGATTACCTTTTTTGAATTCAGCCAATACATCCGGCAGTTTGTTTTCCATTTCCATGAGGAAGTGTGCTTCAAAGTCTTTTACTTTTTTCACAGCTACTTCACGCAACAAACCTTGTGTACCTAAGTAGATGATCGCTACCTGCTTTTCAACAGAGAATGGAGTGTACTGAGGTTGTTTCAGGATCTCTACGTTACGAGCACCTTTATCCAATACCAGTTTGGTAGCAGCATCCAAATCACCACCGAACTTAGAGAAGGCTTCCATCTCACGATAAAGTGCCTGATCCAGTTTCAGTGTACCTGCTACTTTCTTCATGGATTTGATCTGTGCATTACCACCCACACGGCTTACAGAGATACCTACGTTGATCGCCGGACGGATACCTGCGTTGAACAAGTTACCTTCCAAGAAGATCTGTCCGTCAGTGATAGAAATTACGTTGGTAGGAATATATGCAGAAACGTCACCTGCTTGTGTTTCGATGATCGGCAAAGCAGTCAATGAACCACCACCTTTTACAAGGTGCTTGATAGACTCAGGAAGATCGTTCATGTTTTTAGCAACATCATCGTTAGCGATCACTTTTGCAGCACGCTCTAACAAACGGCTATGCAAGTAGAATACGTCACCAGGATACGCTTCACGTCCCGGAGGTCTTCTCAACAACAGAGAAACTTCACGGTAAGCAACCGCTTGCTTAGACAGATCATCATAAATGATCAAAGCAGGACGACCGGTATCACGGAAGAACTCTCCAATAGCCGCACCAGCGAATGGAGCATAGAACTGTTGAGGAGCCGGATCAGATGCAGATGCAGATACGATAGTAGTATAAGCCATTGCTCCGTTATCAGCCAAAGTCTTCATTACACCTGCAACGGTAGAAGCTTTTTGTCCGATCGCAACATATATACAATATACAGGCTTACCTGCATCGTAAAATTCTTTCTGATTGATGATGGTATCGATACAGATGGCAGTTTTACCGGTCTGACGGTCACCAATTACCAATTCACGCTGACCACGACCTACAGGGATCATTGCATCAATCGCTTTGATACCGGTTTGTAATGGTTCTTTAACCGGCTCACGATAAATTACACCCGGTGCTTTACGCTCCAAAGGCATTTCATATAAATCGCCAGTGATTGGACCTTTACCGTCGATAGGTTCACCAAGGGTATTGATCACACGACCAACCACACCTTCACCTACTTTGATAGAGGCGATTTTACCGGTTCTTTTTACTTTGGCGCCTTCTTTGATTTCACCACTCTCTCCCATCAATACCACACCCACATTGTCTTCTTCAAGATTTAGGGCGATGGCTTTGGTGCCATTTTCAAATTCAACCAGTTCACCACTGCGTACGCCATTCAGGCCATACACACGGGCGATACCGTCACCCACCTGTAATACGGTACCCACTTCTTCTAAATCGGCAGATACATTGAAATTGCTGAGCTGCTGTCTCAGTATCGCTGATATTTCATCGGGTTTAATGTCCACCATACTGTATTCTTTTAATAATGATTGTGTTTGTTATTATCGTAACTGCTGAACGTATAAATTCTGCAGGAACTGTTTTTTAATGTCTTTTAGGTCGCGCAAGATGCTTGCATCAACCAAGTTGTTATTGAATTCCAAAACAAATCCACCGATCAGGCTTTCATCTGTTTTGGTTTCCAATTCTATATTGGCAAAGCTTTTCTCAGCTTTTACTTTCTGCTCGATCGATTTTTTTAATTCTTCGCTTACTGGCACAGCAGTAGTTAATACTACTTTATGAATGCCTTTGATTTCATTGTATTGATCAATGAATGCATTAGCGATCTCATACAAATCTCCTTCACGTCCTTTTTTTACCAATAGCGTATTAAATGCTGCAGTTAACTCACTCACTTTACCATTAGTAACGCTATTGATAATACTATTCTTCTGATCTGCTTTAATAACCGGACTCTTCAGGAGGTTTACAAAATCTCTGCTGCTTTTACAAACAGCCTGCAGGTACTTCATATCTGCGTACACCGTTTCCAGCTGACCTTTCTCTGTTGCGAGGTCAACCAGGCTCTTAGCGTATCTTCCTGCTAAACGTGGATTCTGCATGTATTTTAATTTGAAAATTTGAGAATTTGAAAATTTGAAAATGGCATTTTGGAGATTTGAAAGTTAAAATGAAGTCTTTTCCTCATTTTCAAATTTTCAAATAACCACATTTTCAAATTGGTTTTAATTCAGCTTCACTCCTTCCGCCAACTGCTTGATATAGTTTTCCTGATCAGCTTTGTTAGCAAGTTCTTTACGTAATACTTTTTCTGCTACTTCAACCACTAAAGAACCCACTTGATTCTTAACATCCGTTAAAGCAGCATTTTTTTGCTGATTGATAGCCACTTGAGCATCAGCAACAATTCTATCGTATTCGTTCTTCGCTTTCTCTTTAGCATCAGCAACCATTTTATCAGCAGTTTCTTTTGCTTCTTTGATCATCTGTGCTCTTTCTTCACGGGCTTTTGCCAGTAATGCTTCGTTTTCACTCTGCATAGCAGCGATATCAGCCTTCATTTTATCGGCTTTGCTCAAAGCATCTTCAATTCCTTGTTCACGATCATGAATTGCTTTCAGCATAGGTTTCCATGCGAAAGCACGCAATACAAAGAATAAAACGATGAATGCAATTGTATTCCAAAATACTAATCCGATATCAGGTAATACCAGCGGGTTGATCTCTAATAACATAAACTATGTTTATACAGCGTTTGAAATTTCTTTCTTTGAAAGTTATACGGACCCTTCCGCCCTTTGCATGGGGTCCGTATAAAAAGTTGAACGGATTATCCGTTACCCAACAGGGCAACTACCACCGCAAACAGGGCAACCGCTTCCACGAAAGCCGCAGCAACGATCATGTTTGCACGGATATCGTTAGCAGCTTCCGGCTGACGTGCAATACCTTCTACTGCACCTTTACCGATCTGACCGATACCGATTCCGGCACCGATAGCAGCTAAACCAGCGCCGATTGCGGCAACACTTCCTACTACCATTGTTTTATGTTTTAATTGTGAGTGAAAAAAAGTTTTTATTAATGATGCGCTGCTTCATGGTGATGCTCTTCTGTAGCCATTCCAATATACATAGCGCTCAACATGGTAAAGATGTATGCCTGCAGGAATGCCACAAGCAATTCAATCAATCCAATGAACACTGCAAAAGGAACCGCAATAGCAGATGCAAACACGGTTTTAAATATGAAGATCAGGCAGATTAAGCTCAATACAAGAATGTGACCCGCAGTAATATTCGCAAACAATCGGATCATCAATGAAATGGGTTTGGTGAATACACCAATCAATTCAATAGGTGCTAAGAACAATTTCATGCTCCAGTGCATACCCGGCATCCAGAAAATATGCTCCCAATAACTTTTATTACCATTCAGGTTTACGACGATGAATACGAATACAGCCAAAGTCATTGTGAAGGCAATATTTCCACTCACATTCGCACCACCCGGGAAGAATGGAATCAAACCTAAAAAGTTGTTGATCAGGATCAGGAAGAAAATGGTCAACAAGAAAGGCATGTATTTCGCATACTTGTGACCGATATTGGGTTTCGCCACTTCATCGCGTACAAATAAAACGATGGGCTCCATGAATGACTGCAATCCTTTAGGCGCAGACTTTACACCTCTTTTACGATAAGCACCACCAACAGTCAAGAATACCAATAACAAAATCAGAATTGAAACGAAAAGTGAAGCCACGTTCTTGGTGATAGAAAAATCCCACACTTTGGCAGAAGCGGCTTCGTCTATAGAACCATCCGCATTCACCACTTTGATCTTACCCTCGATGGTTTTATAATTATAACGACCAGCGTACATCGCAGGCTCATGATGTTCGTCCATCAGTTTTGCTGATGAAAATACCTCTAAGCCCTTATCAGAATAAAGGATAACAGGCAGAGGAAGAGTTGTATGACCCCATAAATGCCAGCTGTGGTCGTCTTTAATGTGCTCGAGAATGGTTTCGGTTACATTAAACTCGCCTTCACCATGACCTGCAGCTGCAGATTGAGGCGTTTCATTGGCATATGAAAAAGTAGAAAACAGCAATGTGAAAAGGCTGAAAGTCGCTACCAGTAAAGATTTTACACTCATGCGGGCCATACCTGTCTCGAAATTTGCGGCAAAGATAGGGGTAAAGGGGGTGAAAAAGGAAAGTCTAAGCCGGAAAACAAAGAAAAAAATCAACCTTGATCTTTAGGGTCATTTTTCAATAAGTTTTTGATTTTTTCAAGGTAAATCAAATCCACCTGATCCTTAGGTCTGTTAGCGGCTTTTTTAGACTCCATCAGGTGGTTGATGTGTAAAAAAGGCACTTTTATATCGTTAATTTCAGCAATAGAAGCTTTGGCCAGACATTCATCAAATCCAAAACCTTCCAACCCTTTCACATCTACCATTAAATCCAGCCGAAAACCGTTATTTAGGTTAAAATGAGTCCAACCGGGTATAATCTGAAGTGTTTCCAACATGAAATAATCGACCTGACTGTATTTTTTCATGGCTTTTCGAAAATTCAAACGGTTTTCCGGGGTATCTTTAATCCAAACATCAATGTCATCTGTAGTTCGCTGAAAGCCGTGCAAATTGGTAGCCACTCCACCAATCATGATGTAAAGAACACCCGCCTCATTCAAAGACGACCAGAATTCTAATAAATCTTCGTCAAATACATCCATAATTATTTAGGTTGGTCAGTATCATTGATTGGCTGATGACTAATTTTTGCTTTACTGAACATCAAATTCATTTTAATGAGTTTGGTCATCACTTTAAACCTTTCCGTATGAGTTCTCTTAAGAGCGCGCAATAATTGTTGCTCTTCTTCTGAAGGTCCGTATGAATAGTGCGACTCTTCTACTTTTGAAGATTCATTTTGGGGAATCATATTTTGAGAAGAATGATCTGCCATTTTATACCAATGCAGTCTTCTTTTTTTCAAACTGCATCTCATGCAATTTAGCATAAAATCCGCCCATGAGCAAGAGTTCATCATGACTGCCGATCTCTTTAATCTCACCCTTATCCAACACGATAATTTTATCTGCTTTGCGTATAGTAGAAAGTCTGTGAGCAATCACGATAGACGTTCTGCCTGAGATGAGTTTATCGATGGCTTTTTCAATCAGCATTTCACTTTCCGTATCAATGGAAGATGTGGCTTCATCCAATATCAAAATAGAGGGATTGTATAACAAAGCTCTGATAAAGGAAAGCAATTGTCTTTGTCCCAAACTCAACGTGCTGCCTCTTTCCATCACATTGTAATCATATCCACCGGGCAATTGCATAATGAAATCATGCACGCCTATCAGCTTTGCAGCTTCTACCACTTGCTCTTTATGAATAGATGGATCGCGAAGTGTAATATTATCCATTACAGAACCGGAAAAAAGAAACACATCTTGCAAAACCACACCCATGCTTTTTCTTAAACGGTCAATATCATAGTCATTGATATTTACCCCATCAATTCTGATCACTCCTTTTTGGATATGATATAATCTATTCAGTAAACTGATAATAGATGTTTTGCCACTACCGGTATGCCCAACCAACGCTACCGTTTCACCGGCTTTCACTTGGAAGCTGATATTTTTCAACACAAAGTTTCCATCTACATAAGCAAATGATACTTGTTCAAAATCAATATCCCCTTTAATATGAGTTGGCTGAAAATTACCATGATCTTTTACACTCAATTCATCACTATTGTCTAATACTTTGAACACTCTTTCAGCAGCTACCATCCCCATTTGCAAGACATTAAACTTATCTGCAATCACACGTAATGGACGAAATATCTGATTCAGGTATAAAATGAATGCCATTAACAATCCTGCATCCAATGATTTTCCAGCGATCCACCATACGAGTAATCCGGTGCTTAAAGCAAGTACTACTTCCACAATTGGGAAAAAAACAGAATACGCAAAAATGGCTTTGATATTGGCATTCCGATGTTCTGCATTGATTTTTTTAAATTTATGCATCTCCCGCTCTTCCGCAGCAAAAGCTTGCACTACTTGCATTCCCGTAATATGCTCTTGAACAAAAGCATTCAAACTAGCGACCGCATTTCTAACCTTGATAAAACTTTTGTTTACACTTTCTTTAAAATAATAAGTAGCAATGATCATGATTGGAAAGGGTGCCAGACTAATCAATGTCAACCGCCAATCCATCCAAAACATCGTTGCCAGTGTGATGATGATGGTAAGCAAATCTGCTATGATCGGAATAAGACCATCTGAAAAAATATCATTGATGCGTTCTATATCATCAATGGTTCTGGTGGTAAGCGTACCGATAGGAGTTTTGTCGAACTGACGAAGATTTAACCCAAGTATCTTTTTATACACCGCAATACGCATATCCTTTACCACATGTTGTCCCATGGATGCAGTAATAAAGCTGAAAATGAATCGGATCGATGTTTCCACTACCAGGAATACGATCTGAAAAAGCGTTACCGAAATAATAAATCGACTGGCATCCGAGAGATCGGTATTGAACAGAACCGTTTCAAGCCATCCGGGAATCTGCACAGACTTACCGGTTGCCGTATCCACCGTTAACTGAATCAGATAGGGTCTGATGGGTGCAAATAAAGCCATTACCACAGCCAAAATCAAACTGAGATAGAACATTCCTCTATAAGGCCTCACAAAATGGAATACCCTGCCTAGTAAGGAAAAATCAAATACCTTTTTTTTACTCGTTTCAGTCATGACAGTTGCCAAAGGTAACAACAAAGGCTTGGCAGTGTTTACCGATGCTGTAATTTTTGGGAATCACAGTCCATGGTCGATGGTCCATAGTCCATGGCGTATGGTTCATGGCGTATAGTCGATAGTCCATGTCCTGTAATAAATACTTTATTCTTTACTTATATGAATACAAGCGACGCTTGTACATTCCCATTTTCCTACCATATGCTATGGACCATGGACTATACGCTGTGGACTATTGACCATGGACGATCGACTACACACATCCCATTTTCCCTACCATAAGCCATGAACAATAAGCCATTTGCTATGGACCATAAGCCATCGACTATTCGTATATTCGTAGTCAGATATGGAGCAAGCGAAAGATACGACTGCGGAGGTGGTGTTACCTCGTTATAACCTGAACCCAGATCAGGAAAAAAATGAAATATTAAGGCATTACCGCGCCCTTTTGAGAAGCTTGAAATCAAAGCTAAAGAAAGGCGATAAGGAATTGGTACGTCATGCTTTTCAAATGGCCGCCGATGCGCATAAAACCATGCGAAGAAAAAGTGGCGAACCCTATATTCTTCATCCCATAGCCGTTGCCATGATTTGTGTGGAAGAAATCGGACTAGGGGTAAGAAGTACCATTTGTGCTTTGCTACATGATACGGTTGAAGACACAGATATATCGCTGGAAGATATCGAACGTGAATTCGGAACAGAGATCGCAAGAATTGTGGATGGTCTGACCAAGATCTCCACCGTAATGGATACCAATACTTCTCAACAGGCTGAGAATTTTAAGAAAATCCTTTTAACACTTACTGATGATCCGCGTGTGATCCTGATCAAACTGGCAGACCGCTTACACAATATGCGTACGCTGGATCATATGAAACGCGAAAAACAGTTGAAGATCGCATCAGAAACGGTTTGGGTGTATGCTCCATTGGCACACCGGATGGGATTGTACAATATCAAGACCGAGTTGGAAGACCTGTCCATGAAATACATGGAGCCGGAAGCCTATCGGGATATTGCTAAAAAACTTGCAGAAACCAAACGCGAAAGAACCCGTTACATCAATGAGTTTATTCGTCCCATAAAAGAAAAAATGCAGGCCGCCAATTTCAATTTTGAAATTTATGGTCGCCCAAAAAGTATTCATTCTATTTGGAACAAGATCAAAAAGAAGGGCGTTGCTTTTGAGGAAGTATATGATTTGTTCGCTATTCGTGTAATACTGGACTCACCTACTGAAAAAGAAAAAGAGGATTGCTGGAAAGTCTATTCCATGATCACGGATGAATACATGCCTTCGCCTGAACGTTTACGTGATTGGTTGAGCAATCCCAAAAGCAATGGTTATGAAGCTTTACATACGACTGTAATGGGACCTCAAGGTAAATGGGTAGAAGTACAAATTCGTACCAAGCGTATGAATGAGATTGCAGAAAAAGGTTTGGCAGCCCATTACAAATACAAAGAAGGTAATAATGAGGAAGACAGATTTGATAAATGGTTTGGTCAGATCAGGGAAGTATTGAGTACACAGGATACAGAAGGAGTCGACTTCTTACAGGATTTCAAAACATCTTTTCTAGCCGAAGAAATTTATGTGTATACTCCAAAAGGTGAAGTGAAAATGTTGCCGATGGGAAGTACGGCGTTGGATTTCGCTTTCTCTATTCACTCAGCCATCGGTAGTAAATGTATTGGTGCCAAAGTACATCATAAACTGGTGCCTATCAGCCATAAATTAAGAAGTGGTGACCAGATTGAGATCATTACCAGTAATAAACAAAAACCATCCGAAGACTGGCTGGGCTTTGTAGTAACGGCGAAGGCGAGAAATAAAATCAAAGATGCTTTAAGAGAAGAAAAACGAAAAGTAGCGGAAGATGGTAAATACCTGCTCCAAAGAAAACTGGAAAGCATGGGTGCAGCATATAGCCAATACAATATTGAAGAACTGGTTCAATTTTATAAACTTCCTTCATCACTGGATCTGCATTATAGAATCGCTACCAAGGTTCTCGATCTAAAAGAGCTGAAAGACTTCCAGGTATTGGGCGATAAAATAGAAATCCCCAAACCCAAACCTGTGATCCAGGAAATCATTACGGATCCGGTACAAAAAACATATAGTAAAAAAGAATCTGAGCTCATCATTTTCGGGGAAAGCAGTGATAAGATCATGTACACCCTCGCTAAATGCTGTAATCCTATACCTGGAGATGATGTGTTTGGTTTTGTTAGCACCGGTAAAGGGTTAATTATACATCGAACCGGTTGTCCAAATGCAGCACAATTACTCGCGAATTATGGCCATAGGGTTGTAAAAACCAAGTGGGCTAAGAACAAAGAAATCTCATTCCTTACCGGACTCAAAATCATTGGGTTGGATGATGTGGGCGTGGTCAATAAAATCACCAACGTCATTAGCGGCGACCTTCGGATTAATATTGCAGGCTTGACCATTGAATCCAGTGAGGGCTTATTTGAAGGAACGATCAAAATATTTGTACACGATAAAGAGGAATTGGAAGAATTGGTTGAAAGACTTAAATCACTCAATGGTATCCAAAGAGTGGATCGATTTGATACGGAAAATGAGAAGTGATGAGAGGGTTGATAGTTGTTAGTTGACAGTTGACAGGAAAACCAGTCTTTCTTATTTCTGTCAACTGTCAACTAACAACTGTGAACTTTATCCTCCCAAAAATATTCTTCCCAAAACCCCAAACTATCTCCTATTTTTGCCGCGATTCAAAGCAAACTTATGGTGGACGTTTTACTGGGTTTACAGTGGGGTGATGAGGGTAAGGGAAAGATCGTTGATTATTTCGCACCCAAATATGATATCATTGCCCGTTTTCAGGGCGGTCCGAATGCAGGACATACCTTATACGTGAATGGACAAAAAATGGTGTTGCATCAGATACCTTCCGGTATTTTTCATCAACACATCGTTAATGTTATTGGTAATGGTGTGGTGCTTGATCCTGTAACCTTGAAGCGTGAGTGTGATGCAGTAGCTGCATATGGTATTGACGTACGTAAGAACTTATTTATCTCACAAAGAACCAATCTGATCGTTCCTACACATCGTGCTTTGGATAAAGCATCTGAATTACAAAAAGGTGATGCAAAAATTGGATCCACTTTGAAAGGCATCGGACCTGCTTATATGGATAAGACAGGAAGAAATGCACTGAGAGTAGGCGATATTTTGAGTCCGTCTTTTGATGCTCAATACAAAGAGCTGCGTGCTAAACACCAGACTTTATTAAATAATTTCAATTTCAGCGAAGATATTTCTGCATCAGAGCAGGAGTTCTTTGAAGCGATTGAGTTTTTGAGAACATTGAATATTATCAACTGCGAATATTTTATCAATAAAAGTTTGGCAGAGGGTAAAAAAGTACTGGCAGAGGGCGCACAAGGAAGTATGTTGGATATCGACTTCGGAACATTCCCTTTCGTTACTTCTTCGAATACCATTTCTGCGGGTGTGTGTACCGGATTGGGGGTTTCTCCAAAACAAATCAATGAAGTATTGGGTGTCACCAAAGCTTATTGTACCCGTGTTGGTGGCGGTCCCTTCCCAACAGAGCTGAATGATGCAACCGGAGAAGAGTTAAGAAGAATTGGTAGCGAATTTGGCGCCACTACCGGACGTCCACGTCGTTGCGGCTGGATTGATCTGGTTGCTTTAAAGTTTGCTTGCATGATCAATGGTGTAACACAGCTCATCATGACTAAAGCGGATGTATTAGATAGTTTTGATACGCTGAACGTTTGTACCGCTTATAAAATCAATGGTCAGGAGCATACTGAAGTTCCTTTTCAGATGTCGGGAGTGGATATTGACCCTGTTTGGAAAAGTTTTTCCGGATGGAAAATAGACAGTACCAGCATCAAAGTTGCCGGTTCCTTGCCTGAAACCATGACAACTTATATCGATTTCATCAACAAATATGTTGGTGCGCCTGTTAAATACGTTTCAAACGGACCGGGCAGAGAACAGATTGTAGCCATTTAGTTTGTGGCATCGCATTTGTAACAAAAAAATTTTTTTGGTTAATCAGAATTTGCGTTGAAATTTTACGCAGTTAATCTTATTGGAAATATGGCAGCAAGATCTGATAAGGATAAAAAATCCTCCACCCTTAAGAAAGCAGCACCTAAAAATGCTGATGAGAAACCGTCTCCAAAAAGCAAAAAGCAAATGGAAGACGATGATGATGATTTGGAAGATGATGATGATGAGATGGATCTCAAAGCTCCTTCCAAAAAAACTGCATCTAAATCTTCGTCTAAGAAATCAAAATCTGATGACGACGACGATGATGATGACGAATTAGATGAAGATTCAGACGATTGGGAAAAACCAGAAGATGAAGACGATGACTGGGATCCCGACTTCGATGAATTTGATATTCCCAAAAGCAAAGGGAAAAAAGCATCCGGCGGCGCAAAAAAGAAGGGCGATGATGATGATTTTAGCTTAGATGAAGACTTCAAAGAATTCGACCTATTTGATGATAAAGCAGGTGGATTTGACGATGATGACGATGATGATTTTTAATCGGCCTAAATAACGATCTATCATTTATTCCTTTTCTATAACAGATAGTATAGAAACCAAACAACAAATGTTGAACTGGGCTAATCAGTTCAACATTTGTTGTTTTCTGGACAACCATCAATACCAAAGTTCCGCATCAGTAGTGGAATGTATGGTTGCCTGTGGTGTAACTGCCGCATTGCCTTCTGATGCTTCTCTGAATACCTTGGATGATTTTATCCATACCCATAAAACCAAATGGATCTTTGGTCATCTGGGATACGACATCAAAAATCAAATTGAACAGCTTCGTTCTATACATACGGATGGTATTCAATTTCCCGATCTTTTCTTTTTTGTTCCCGCAATCATTCTTTCCCTGAAAGAACAAACACTTTTCATAGAAATATACAATGATGCTGATGCGTCAAGTATTTATGAGTCAATTAAAGCTACTCCCGCTGTTTTGAGTGTACCGCAACCTAGCGTATCTGTTCAGCCTAAAATGACCAGACAAAAATATATCGCAACGATTGAGCAGCTTAAACTGCATATACAAAGAGGCGATTGTTATGAGATCAATTTTTGTCAGGAGTTTTATGCTACCGATACAGTGATTGAGCCTTTGTCATTGTATCAACAACTCACAAAAGTTTCACCAAATCCTTTTGCATGTTATTATCGACTAGAAGATAAATACCTGCTCTGTGCCAGTCCGGAACGCTTTTTACAGAAAAAAGGCGATCGTTTATTATCACAACCTATCAAAGGCACTATTCCACGAAATCAATCCGATCCGGAAGCTGATCAACAATTGATTGAGCAATTGCAGAACAGTGAGAAAGACAAAAGTGAAAATGTAATGGTGGTAGATCTGGTACGGAATGATCTTAGCAAAGTATGTCAACAAGGATCGGTGCAAGTCACTGAATTATTTGGCATTTATAGTTTTCCGCAAGTACATCAGATGATTTCTACAGTTGAAGGAGCCCTTGATCCTGCTTATCAGTTTACAGATATCATCAAAGCTTGTTTCCCTATGGGTAGTATGACAGGTGCTCCTAAAAAAAGAGTGATGGAACTGATAGAGCAATATGAACAAAGCAAACGCGGTTTATATTCGGGTGCTGTAGGCTATATCAGTCCTACCGGTGATTTCGATTTTAATGTAGTGATCAGAAGTATTCTTTATAACAGCACTAATCAGTACCTGGGTTATCAGGTTGGCGGTGGTATTACTTTTTATAGTGATCCGGAAAAGGAATATGAAGAATGTCTGGTAAAAGCTGCGGCCATTAGAAGAGTGCTTGAAGGCGCATAAGCCCAATTATCTGGATGCAGAAGCACTTTCCAATAATGATTTCACAGACTCCATCAACAATTGTTGCTTTTTAGCATGGAACACTTGTTCCTTATCCTTGAGTATGCGCATGGAATACTTCTTTCCTTCCGCTAAAGTTTTATCAAAATTCGGGTTCCAACGATTGAATTGATTCAAGTTCATTAAAAGCGCATTGGAGACAATCAGCGAATTGTATCTACCCGCTATTTCAACCACAGTAGAATTATTCAGTTCATCCGTGGTCAGTTGAACCGTTTCTGTACTTTGTAGAATTGCTTTCTTTTGTTCTGTCTCCGCAGCCGTCATGGTAGTCCAACCCCCGCTTCCCTCAAATGCATAATGAGTCCCGATGAATTTTTTGACATGATTTCTGGTTTCTTCAGGTAAATGGTATTGCAAATCCCAGAACTCTCTACTACCCGATTTTCTGATCGCTTGTTTTACACGACCTGCCCCTGCATTATAGGCCGCAACCACCAATAACCAGTCATTGAATTCAGCATACAATTCGCGCATCAGTTTTGCAGCTGCGTGTGTGCTCTTGTAATAATCCAATCGCTCATCTACTGCACCCACACGTAAACCAAAACGTTTGGCTTCATAAGGCATCAACTGCCATGGACCTGCCGCACCTGCCCATGATACCACATTCGATCCGAGATGACTCTCGATCACACTGAGGTATTTCATTTCTTTAGGCAATCCATAAACTGTGAGTACGTTATCATATAAATCGAAATAAGGCTTACCCCAGCTTTTCATTTTCTCCAGATGCTCGCCATTTTTTCGAACATATTCTTGTACAAATGCAACAGCTCTCGGATTCAATTGCGCCTCATAGGGTTTAGAAGCATCAAAACGCTGAGCGGTAAACAAACTTTTAAACCCACTTTTATCATTGAGGGTAGAATCACTGTCTGTTGATGCAGAACCAATACCAGCCGCTTTAAAAGACATCATCCCCAGTGAACCTGCCACAAAAGCAAAGCAGACCAACAATGCTTTGCTGGTGCTGATATGACTTTGTATGCTGATACCAAACCACTTCATGTGATCAAATCCTTTAATTATCAATTAGTTCTGTAATGGGTTGCAATAAGTTGGGTTATGTTCAAAACAGAGCGTCTGTTATTCAGAAAGTTCCAAAAACTGTTTTGAAAGGCGGAGCAAAGATACCTCATCATCCTGAGAAGTCATAATCTGCAGACCAAAGGGCATCCCATTAGGGTGTTTAAACAGCGGTATGGAAATGGCGGGTATTCCTACCAGATTGGCGAATACAGTGTAGATATCACCTAAAAACATGGCCAGCTGGTCATTTTGCAACTCACCAATGCGGTAGGCAGGTGCCGGAACGGTTGGCGAAATAATGGCGTCATAAGATGAAAAAACGGTTGCTGTAAGCTGTTGTAATTTTCTTCTAACTTGTTGAGCTTTAGTAAAATAAGCATCGTAATAGCCGGCACTTAATACAAAACTGCCCAGCATGATTCTTCTCTTTACTTCTTTACCAAACCCTTCACTCCTAGACAACTTATAGAAATCTGTCAGATCATCGGTTGGCTGAGTCGATCTATGTCCAAAACGAACCCCATCATACCGAGAAAGATTACTGGAAGCTTCGGCAGTAGTTAAAACATAGTAAGTAGGCACCACATATTCAAGTAGCTCAAAATCAAGAGGTTCTACGATATAACCTTGGGCTGTTAATTTTTTGATAAAGCCTTCAGTTGCGGCTTTGATTGCAGGGTCTAAACCGGGATGGTCCAATGCTTCTTTAAAATAAGCAATTCTTTTGGGTGGGTCATCCATCTTATTCAATGCAGCGGTAAAATCGGGAACCGGCAACTGAGAAACCGTACTATCAAACGCATCAGCACCGGAAATTACTTGAAGTGTAAGGGCTACATCTTGAATGTTTTTTCCAAAAATACCGATCTGATCAAAAGAAGAAGCATAGGCGATGAGACCATAACGTGATATTCTTCCATAGCCGGGTTTGAGTCCGATGATACCACAAAAATCAGCCGGCTGTCGTACCGATCCACCGGTATCACTCCCCAAACTAATCATACAATGATCTGCTTGAACAGCAACAGCCGAACCACCGGAAGATCCGCCCGGTACGCGTGTTTCGTCCAACGCATTTTTCACCGATCCGTAAGCAGAATGTTCATTACTGCTACCCATGGCAAATTCATCGCAGTTTTGTCGGCCAATAATGATGGCTCCTGCATCCAATAATTTTTGTGTAGCGGTAGCGTTGTATACAGATACAAATCCATCCAGCATCCGGGAAGATGCCGATACACGATGGTCTTTATAACAAATCACATCTTTGAGTCCTATCAATACTCCATGTAAAGGCAAGAGTGGTTGATTGGACGATCTTTCTTTATCCATACTTGCCGCTGCAGCAAGGGCTTCTTCTGCATACACTTCAAGCCAGGCATTCAGGTGTTGATCTGCTTGTATCCTATCGATATAAAAACGAACGGCCTCCACACAGGTGGTTTGGCCGTTCTGTAATGCTGTATGATAGTCTTTGATTGTGCTAAAGCGAAACAAAGGCTAAAAATCTTTTTGAAGTGAAATACTATTGTGCAGCCTGATCCTTTTCTTTGATCCCTTCTTCCAGTTCTTTCTTCACATTGTTCTTTGCATCGTTGAATTCACGGATACCTTTACCCAGTCCACGCATGAATTCGGGGATCTTTCTACCACCAAACAATACCAGTACCACCACTGCGATCAATAAAATTTCCTGAAATCCTAAATTACCCATAAAATAAGTTTTGAGAAGTTCAAAGGTAAGGTAAAACCATACTGAATGAACCAATTAACAGCAAAGTTTATGGATAAATATTTGATAGATGGCTAGACAAAAAAAAGCGGAAACCGATGAACTCAGTTTCCGCTTTTACTATACATCTAATGAAATTAGAATCTTTTTTCCTTAATACGTGCGCTCTTACCGCTACGCTCACGCAAATAGTACAATTTAGCGCGACGAACTTTACCGGTCTTATTCAGAACGATAGAATCGATGTTTGGTGAAAGAATAGGGAACAAACGCTCTACACCTACTCCGTCAGAGATTTTACGCACAGTAAAAGAAGCGGTTGCTCCATTACCCTGTAACTTAATCACATCACCACGGAAGCTCTGGATACGCTCCTTACCACCTTCAATAATTTTATAGTTAACAGTGATATTATCACCTGCTTTGAACTTAGGATATTCTTTCTTTACCGTTAACTGCTCGTGTACAAACTGAACTGCTGCGTTCATAACATTTAATTTTTGCGGACGGCAAAGGTAAGGATGGGGGCGGGATTCTCCAAAAGTTTTTGGGCTGTGAGCTGTGAGCTACGAGCTATGAGCTTTACTTGTTTAACTTATGTATAAAGCTAATAAGCATCTTTTGCTCCTCATCAATTTTATAAATTATTGATTTTCTGATGTTTATTGAGCCAAAGCCAAGCAATTCTGATAAGAGAATATGTGTTTCAAGTTCAAAACAAGACCCTAAAGAAATTTGCAAAAAATGAGCATATTCTCGATCACTTTTTCGACTACTACCCTCTGCTATATTCGCGGGAATTGAGCTTGCAGACCTAGTTATCTGACTGATTAAACCATATTTTTCCTCTTTTGGAAACTCTCGAATCAGTTCATAACATAATTGGGCAATTTCCATTCCTTGCTGCCATACCTTGAGACGTTTAAAGTCTTTCATCACAAATATATTTGACCTGCAAAATAACCCATACCTATACGGTAGATACGAAGTGCACTAGTCAATAGCAAACAACAAAAAACCACCTTATATTCAAAGGTGGTTTTATAGTAAAAATATATCAAGCTCGTAGCTCGAGGCTCGCAGCTCATAGCTTATCTCGCTACATTCACCGCCCGCTTCTCCCGAATCACAGTCACCTTAATCTGACCCGGATAGGTCATTTCAGTTTGTATTTTTTGGGCAATTTCAAAGCTGAGTTTATCGCTGTCGCCGTCGGTTACTTTTTCTGCTTCCACTATTACGCGTAATTCTCTTCCCGCCTGAATGGCGTACGCTTTTTCTACTCCCTGATAAGCCAATGCCAGATTTTCTAGGTCTTTAATTCGTTGCAGGTATTGCTGCATGATTTCTCTACGTGCACCCGGACGCGCTCCACTGATGGCATCACAAGCTTGTACGATCGGAGAAATCACATATAACATTTCCATTTCATCATGGTGAGCACCAATCGCATTCACCACCGCCGGATTTTCGCCATACTTCTCTGCTAATTTAGCACCGAGTAATGCGTGACTCAGTTCTGTTTCTTCATCGGGAACTTTTCCGATATCATGCAATAATCCGGCACGTTTTGCCAATTTAGGATTCATGCCTAATTCAGCTGCCATGATACCACAAAGATTGGCTGTTTCACGGCTATGCATTAACAGATTTTGTCCGTAAGAAGAACGGAATCTCATTTTCCCAACAATACGAATCAATTCTTTATGTAATCCATGTATTCCCATCTCGATCACCGTACGCTCTCCAATTTCCATTACCTGCTCTTCTAACTGGCGTCGGGTTTTTTCTACTACTTCTTCAATACGGGCAGGGTGAATACGCCCGTCCGTTACCAATCTCTGTAAACTCAATCTGGCAATCTCTCTTCTTAATGGGTCAAATGAAGAAAGGATAATGGCTTCCGGTGTATCATCCACGATCAAATCAACACCGGTAGCGGCTTCAATGGCACGGATATTTCTACCTTCTCTACCAATGATCTGACCTTTGATCTCATCGGTTTCTAGGTTGAATACAGTAACCGTATTTTCAATGGTTTGCTCTGCAGCGGTACGTTGAATGGTTTGAATAACGATCTTACGAGCTTCCTTATTCGCCTTCTGCTTCGCATCTTCAATGATCTCCTGTTGTAAAGTAAGCGCTCTGGTTTGTGCTTCCTGACGCAGACTCTCCACCAATTGTGATCTTGCCTCTTCTGCACTGAGACCGGCAATTTTTTCAAGTCTGCGGATATGTTCTTCCTGATGCTTCTCTAACTCAGTGCGCTTCAGATTCACCACTTCAATTTGCCGATTCAGGTTTTCCTTGATCGCTTCATTTTCCTTGATCTGCTTGTCTAAAGCAGCTTCTTTTTGATTGATGGAGATTTCTTTCTGCTTCGCACGATTTTCGGATTCGCTGATCTTACGATTGCGTTCATTCACTTCACGCTCATGCTCAGCTTTTAACTGTACAAAGCGTTCTTTTGCTTCCAGCTGTTTTTCCTTTTTAATGGTTTCAGCCCTTAGCTCTGCTTCTTTCAGGATATTTTGTGCCTGTAGATGGGCTTCATCAATTTGTTTTTGGGTGTTTTTGGCAAAGATGAATTTACCTGCTATCAACCCCACAATGAGTGCCACAGGTGCGGCTATGATCAAGACAAGCGTCTGGTCCATTTTCTAATTCGTTTTTTAAATAGTTCAAAATCATTGATTCACAATAACACATCACAATTTACAATAATGAGTAAACGGATAAGAGCGAAGATAATTAAATACGTAGAAGAAAAGTGAAATCTGTTTAGAATAGTCCATAGTCCATGGCAAGAACAATTCTTTTGCTTTTTTCCTCCTGCTATGGACTATCGACCATGGACTGGGTACTACTGCCCCCCTTCCTCCAGGGCTTTATCGAGCTGACGCTCGAGGGTGGCTAGTTTTTGGGAGGCTTCTTCCCATTTAACCAGTTCTATTCCGCTTTGATTCTGTTCAGTGGCAAACCATAACAGCACCATCGAAACGTAGTCTTGCATGTCTTTACCCGCTAGGTTCGTCTTAAACTCAGTGATTTTATCATTGATCAACCCCGCAGTCTTACGTACCATTTCTTCGTCTTGGGGTTCAATACGTAGACGATAATTACGATCTGCGATGACAATATTGACAGGAATTAACTCAGACATGCAATTAGGTATTTAACAGCGCCAAACATTTATCGATTTCTTTGAGATAACCATTGATCCGTTTTTCCAATACAGCTTTTTCTTCCGGAGATTTTGCGGTAGCACTGAGTTTCAGTGCATCCAACTGTTGATGAAGCATCGCAATTGCAGCTTCCTTTTCCGCTAAGGATTGCTTGCTTTTTTCCAACTCTTTCGTCAACCGCTGGTTCTCCTTCACCAACACTTGCTGATTCCGCAACAATTGCTGAAGCTTTTCTTGAATATTTTTGATATGCCGATCAAGATCTAACATCTCTCTAAGATAGTTTCAATTTTAGGGGTTACAACATTTTTAGTGCACTTATTTTGCACTTTATAGCGTGTGGCTTGCAGCTTGTAGCTTATAGGTCATAGCTAATAGTAGGAATGAGGTTTTGCTATTTGCCATGAACTATACGCTATAAGCCATTAGCTAAAGCCTTACTTTCTGATCTCCGCTCCCACTTCCTTCTCCAGCGCCTGAATTAGCTTAGCCACCATGCTATCGGCTTCTTTATCAGTCAGGGTTTTTTCTTCATCGGTAAAGGTGAAACTGATGGCCATGGATTTTTTTCCGGCTCCCAGTTTATCGCTTTCAAATACATCAAATAAACGCATGTCGGTAAGGCGAGGAATCTTTAATTGCTGTACCACCGCTTCTATTGCTGCATATGTGGTATTGCGATTCACCACCAACGCCAGATCACGCTGCATGATTGGGAACTTATTCACTTCTTTATAAGTGATTTTTTGTTGGGAAACCAATTGGGTGAACGTTAGATAGTTGATGTCTACAAACACTACATTTTGCTTGATATCAAATGCAGCTGCTTTCTTTTTATCTACTTCCGTTACAATCCCCACTTGTTGTTTTCCAACATACAATTCCAGTGTAGATGCATCATTCGCCGATGGAACGAAATGAAGTCCCTTCAAGCCTGTCAATTGAATGATTGCTTGCACAATTCCCTTTCCGTGATAAATGTCAAAAACACCCGGCTTGCCTCTCCATCCTGCTTCAGTGGATTGTCCGGTCAGGTATATACACAAACGTTCCTCTTCCCGATATTGACCAACAGCGTCTGTTGCATAGACTTTTCCAAACTCAAACAACTGCAAATGCAGGTTTCTACGGTTCAAATTATAAGCAACCGTTTCAAGTCCGGTTTCCAGCATGGTTGGACGTAAAACATCCAGTTCCACACTAAGATTATTCAACATTTTGACTGAACTCGCTAATACTTCTTCTGAGAAATATTTACTATTGGTTATAGAATTGGTAAGTATTTCAACAAAACCCAGTCCAACCAAATAACCGGCAATCTTATCTTTCAATGCTTCTTTCACACCCGATGCAGCTATGGCCGGACTAATTGTGATAGAGGTAGGAATATCAATATTATCCAGACCATCGATGCGAATGATTTCTTCTACGATATCTGCCGGAATACTGATATCCGGTTTGTTGTAGGGAACTGCAACTTTAAGTTCATCAATATCTTCTCTCACTACTTCAAAGCCTAATGCATTCAATATCTTTTTAACTTTATCTGGATGATAGTTCTTCCCGCTTAATTTTTTGATATAATGATACTTCACTGCCACTTCTGTTTTGGCTTTGGGTGAAGGATATACATCTGTAACATCACTTGCAATCTCGCCACCTGCAACCTCTTTAATGAGTAATGCAGCACGTTGTAATACCTGTACGCAACCAGATATATCAACACCTTTTTCAAAACGTGTAGCAGCTTCTGTTCTCAATCCATGTCGTAAAGATGTTTTACGAACGGAAATGGGATGAAACCATGCGCTCTCTAAAAATATATTCGTTGTAGCTGATGTAACACCACTCTTAGCTCCACCAAAAACACCTGCAATGCACATTCCTTCTCCAGATCCATTACAGATCATCAGGTCTTCTGCTGATAGTTTCCGTTCCTTTTCATCGAGTGTGATAAAACTACTTCCCTCGTCTAAATTTTTTACCACTACTTCTCCGCCTTTGATCGTATCTGCATCAAAAGCATGCAGTGGTTGACCGGTTTCATGCAGGATATAATTCGTAATGTCAACGATATTGTTGATGGGTCTTTGTCCAATGGCCAGTAGACGATTTTTCAACCAAGCCGGAGATTCTTTTACGGTAACGCCTGTAATACTTACACCCGCATATCTTGGACAAGCTTCCTGATTTTCTACCGTTACCTTGATGGGCAGTTTTTTTGAATCAACTTTGAATGTATTGCTGAATGGTGAAACAGGCTTGGCTTCTTGTTCATGGTGGGTGAGATAGGCACAAACATCTTTTGCCACACCCAAATGACTCATTGCATCCATACGATTGGGTGTGAGTCCGATCTCATAAATCCAATCATTGTAGGGTGTAAATAAACTTGCTGCATCGGTACCGGGAACTGAATCAGCCGGTAATACCATGATTCCGTCATGACTGGTACCCACACCAATTTCGTCTTCTGCACAAATCATACCCTGACTTTCCACCCCACGAATCTTGGCAATCCGCATGGTTAAAGGCTCTCCGCCAATGGGATAAATGGTAGTACCAACCGTTGCAACAATTACTTTTTGTCCGGCAGCTACATTGGCAGCCCCACAAACAATCTGCAGCGGTGTTTCTCCGCCAATATTTACGGTAGTGATCTTTAATTTATCAGCATTGGGATGTTGTTCACAGGTAAGTACTTCACCTATTACCAAACCTTTCAATCCACCCTTGATGCTCTCATACGCTTCCAGACTCTCCACTTCCAATCCGATAGAAGTCAAGATTTTAGACAATGCTTCAGGTTCAAGGGTTGTGGGGAGGTATTCACTCAGCCAGTTATAACTAATGGTCATATTCGATTGCTCTTTTCGGGGTGTAAAAGTAAGGATAATAAGCTGCAAGCGACAAGCTACAGGCTACAAGCTATAGCTCAAAAGATTTAGATCTAAAATTTTCAACTACAGCACAACGTTTTGACAACAACTAGCCGATACTAAAGTCTTCGTCACTTGAAGCCTCTAGCGTGAGGCTTGCAGCTTGAAGCTTACAGCTCTTTAATTACGCTTTTCTCCCATCTCCAACCCCATTTTTTAGAAATTTCTTTGTACACAGGTATTTGTGCATTTCCTGTGTGTTTGGTCGGAAAACTTTTGATTTTGGGGGATAACCTTAGTAATTTGTGTGAATAGAGCGGTGAATAAACTGCGTGGAACTGTGAATTGATGTGGATGAAAAATGCCAGAAAAAAATTTTAGTAAGACAATTTTCTACACCATATTCGCTCCCCCTAACTGCCGAGGTAACAATTCCGTAACACGGGAAATGACTTAGGAAGGAAATAGGAAACTTACTAACCACCAACCAAGAACTGACTACGACCATGGATCTGACCAGCCTGAATAAAGACCGCAAAAGAAGAAAGCCCGCAGTAGACCTTAGCACAATGGTATATGGAAAAGTACCCCCTCAGGCCAAAGAATTAGAGGAAGCGGTATTGGGTGCTATCATGCTGGAAAAAAGTGCTTTTGATACCGTTACAGAAATCGTTAAGCCCGAGTGTTTTTATGTAGAAGCACACCAGCTCATTTTCAAAGCAATGCAAAGTCTGCAACAGAAAAGTATGCCCATCGATATACTCACTGTGGTAGAAGAATTGAAAATGAAAGAACAACTGGATGCAGTGGGTGGCCCCTATTATGTTACCAAACTCACCAACTCAGTTGTTTCTACTGCGAATATTGATGCGCATGCGCGTATCGTTTTACAAAAATTTATTCAGCGTGAATTGATTCGTATCAGTGGTGAAATTATTGGTGATGCGTATGAAGACAGTACCGATGTCTTTGATTTATTGGATGACAGTGAAACCAAAATGTTCAACATCACCAACAATTATCTGAAAAAGAATTTTGAAGATGTAGGAAACGTGTTAGCCAAAACATTGAACAGAATTGATGAACTGCGTACCAAAACAGAAGATGTCTCCGGTGTACCGAGTGGATTTTCAACATTAGATCGTGTGACGTATGGATGGCAACCCACCGACTTAATCATTCTTGCAGCAAGACCTTCAGTGGGTAAAACTGCGTTTGCATTGAACCTTGCCAGAAATGCGGCCCTGAATAAAATCAAACCCGTAGGTGTTGGATTTTTCAGTTTGGAAATGAGTGCATCGCAGTTGGTTCAGCGTATTCTCAGTGCTGAAAGTGAAATACCACTGGAAAAAATATCACGCGGTAAATTGGAGGATCATGAATATGAGCAACTGCTGCACAAGGGTATTAAAGCCTTAGAAAATGCACCACTCTATATCGATGATACTGCTGCATTGAATATTTTCGAATTCCGTGCCAAGGCAAGAAGAATGGTAAATAAATACAATGTCGGACTGATCATCATCGACTACTTGCAGTTAATGAGTGGTAGCGCAGATAGAAATTCAAACCGTGAACAAGAGATCAGTACCATTTCACGAAGTTTAAAAGCATTGGCAAAAGAATTGAGTATTCCCATCATTGCATTGAGCCAGTTGAGTCGTGCGGTGGAAACCAGAAAAGAAAGTAAAATTCCTCAGTTGAGTGATCTTCGTGAATCGGGCGCTATTGAACAGGATGCGGATATGGTTATGTTTATCTATCGCCCTGAATATTATGAAGTCAATAGCAATGAAATGGGCGAAAGCACCAAAGGCGAAACCCATATTCGTATTGCCAAGCACAGAAATGGTTCACTGGAAAACATCATACTGAAAGCCAATCTGTCTATCCAGAAATTTGAAATAGCCAACGATGATTCCAAGTTTTTAGGAACCGGTAATTACAGACCACTACCTCCGGGTACATTATCCAACTCAAACACAGAGCCGGATAGTGGCAAACTCTTTATACAGAAAGGAAGCAAAATGAATGGAGGAGATTTTGATGAAGGTTTTGACAACGATGTTCCTTTTTAATCTGTGAATGAACTGTATGGTCAATTGTGAATAATCTTTTGCTTCATGGCTTTACCTTTTTTTTACGAATCAACCGTTGCAGCCTCTTCTTCTTTATTCGAACTGAGTGAAGAAACCAGTAAACATTGTATTCAGGTACTGAGGATGAAAACAGGTGAACGCATTCAACTGACCAACGGCAAAGGCGGATTGTACACAGCAAGCATTGCGCACGAGGATAAAAAACATTGTACGGTAAATATCGAATCAGCAAAACAATATCCGGCGCCTGAGAAAAAAACAACCATCGCCGTTTCACTACTCAAAAATGCCAGTCGATTTGAATGGTTCTTAGAAAAAGCTACTGAGGTTGGTATTACAGAGATCATTCCATTGATCTGTTCAAGAACGGAACACACACGTTTTCGTTTTGAAAGAATGCAGCAAATTCTCATTTCAGCGATGTTACAGAGTCAGCAAAGCTGGTTACCTGTTTTACACGAACCCATCAAACTTCAAACACTGTTTGAGGCTCATTCAGCTACTCAGAAATTAATTGCACATTGCGAAGAGGATGTCAAGACCCCCATTCATTCGATCTCATTCAATGAATCTGTACTAATGCTCATTGGTCCGGAAGGAGATTTTACACCGGAAGAAATCAGGCTGGCCATCCATCATGCTTATCAACCCGTTTCTCTGGGAAATACTCGATTGCGAACAGAAACCGCAGCAATCGTTGCCAGCACTTTTTTATCCATACGATAAAAAAACTCCCTGCACATCATCATTCGAAACAGTTCCTTTTGTAAATTCATTACATGAGCAGGTACTTCTTTTTTTGTTGCATACTATCTTTTTTGCTGATACAATCATGCAGTAATAGCAGCAGCAAAAAACCTGTTTTTAGAGACACATCCATCACTGTTGCTACCTCTTTCAATGATCTGTTTATGGATAGTCTCGAACTTGATCAATTCCTAAAAAATAATACTGCATATCAAGACTATACAGAACAGTTCAATGATTTTTATAAAGACCGAAACTATGCGTATGCCTGGTTTGACAGCAGTGGTCTTTCAGAACAAGCATCTAACTTCAGAAATTTACAATTGAATTTTATCAGCAGTTTTGAAGACAGCAGTCTGTATCATCCTGAAATGGAACAATTACTCGAGCGCTTCGTATCATCCAATAAAAAAAATAAGCCGGCAGATTCATTGGTTTTAAAAGCTGAATTATTATTGACCGGACAATTTTTCCGTTATGCAGCTAAAGTTTACAAAGGAAGCGATATTGATGCGGCAGAACTAGGCTGGTTCATTCCAAGAAAAAAAATCGATCTACATGCATTGCTGGATTCGGCGATCCTTCATAAAAATGAAGAAGCGTATGCACCACAAAACCAGCAGTATAAAAAACTACAACAATATGTAGAACGCTACTCAGCTTTGGCCAAGCAACATTCACCAGATCCCATTCCTCCACTTCAAAAATCACTCCGAAGTGGAGATTCATCTGCTATTCTGATACAGATCAAAAAGCATTTACAATTGGTGGGAGATCTGGAAGAAAATGTAGATAGTCCTTTGTTTGATACGGCCCTTGTTATCGCTACCAAAAAATACCAGCAACGAATGGGATTAACCATTGATGGTGTGATTGGCAATAAAATGATTGCAGAACTCAATGTACCATTGAAACAAAGACTGCGTCAAATTCTCATCAACCTGGAACGTTTGAGATGGATGCCGCCTGAAAAAGACACGAACTATATTTTGGTCAATATCCCCGAATATAAAATGCATGTGTACGACAGTGGTCGATTACAGTTCGATATCAATGTGATTGTAGGTACGGCTGCGAATAATACCGTTATTTTCAATGATAAACTTCAATACGTGGTATTTAGCCCATACTGGAATGTACCCGAAAGTATTGTTACAGGTGAGATTCTGCCTGCTATTAAAAAAAATCCTGATTATCTCACCAAACAAAATATGGAAATTGTAAAACAAGGCAAGATACCTGTAATCAGACAGAACCCAGGTCCGGGTAACTCGCTTGGATTGGTTAAGTTTTTATTCCCGAATAATTACAATATCTATTTTCACGATACTCCGAATCGGAATCTTTTTTCCCAATCGAGTAGAAGTTTTAGTCATGGGTGTATCCGCATTGCAGAACCTAAAAAAATGGCTGCCTATCTGTTACGACAAGACAGCAGTTGGAATGATCGTACCATTGATAGTGCCATGCATTTGAAAAAAGAAAAATGGGTTGCCTTGAAAAAATCAGTACCTGTATTCATCGTGTATTTTACAGCCTGGGTAGATAAAAATGGGGAGCTGAATTTCAGAAAAGACATCTATAAACATGACGAAAAAATGGCTAATAAATTATTCAAGTCATAAAAGACCATCAGCTTCAGTAGAATTACTAACCTAGAGACTTCAACTACTTTCTTACCTTTGTTTAAACCAGTGACCATGCATTTGATTGAAGTAAATGATGCTGCTACTAAGAAAGAATTTTTGGAAGTAAGTGCAAGATTGAACCAACACAATCCTGCTTATATCAGACCTTTGAATAATGAGGTAGAAGCTGTATTTGATGCTGAAAAGAACAAACAATTCAAATACGGCACTGCCAAGCGATGGATCGCCGAAACCGATGATGGAGAAGTAGTAGGTCGCATTGCCGCATTTACCAGCTCTAAATACATCAATAAGGGAACTGATTTTCCGACAGGTGGTATTGGTTTTTTTGATTGTATCAATGATCAGGCTACGGCTAATCTTTTATTTGATACTGCCAAACAATGGTTACAAGAACAAGGTATGGAAGCCATGGATGGCCCCATCAATTTTGGGGATCGCGATAAATGGTGGGGATTAATGGTTGAAGGATTTGATAAAGAGCCTATGTATGGTATGTCATTCAATCCAGATTATTATGAATCACTTTTTACCACTTATGGGTTTCAGAACTACTATAATCAGTATTATTATTCGATGCAGGTAGATGATCCACTACCCCCTCGCTTTCCTGAGAGACATGCAAAATTCAAAGGCAAAACCGGCTATGAAGCCAAGCATGTGAAACTATCCGAGTTGGATAAATATGCAGGAGATTTTGCTACGGTATACAACGCAGCCTGGGCGCAACATGGAGAAAACAAAGAGATCACCAAAGAGCAAGTGATCAAGTTATTCAAAACCATGAAGCCCATCATGGATGAAAGGGTAGTATGGTTTGCTTATTATAAAGAGGAGCCGATTGCTATGTTCATCAATATTCCTGATATCAACCAATACTTCAAGCACTTCAATGGGAAATTCGGCATTTTACAAAAACTACATCTTTTATGGATGAAATACACAGGCGCCTGTAAACGTTTGACAGGTCTCGCTTTTGGTGTGGTTCCTAAGTACCAAGCCTTGGGTATCGATAGTTTTTTAATCTATGAATGTGGTTTACTGATCCAAAATAAAGGGTGGTATTTTGAATATGAAATGGGTTGGGCCGGTGATTGGAACCCAAAAATGTTGAATATCTATAAAAGTTTAGGCGGAGTACCCAGTCGCAGAATGGTCACTTTCCGCTATCTTTTTGATCAAAACAGAGCTTTTGAAAGGCATCCGGAGATGGAATATAAATAAGCTACTAGCCGCCAGCTACTAGCTGCTAGTTATTAGAAAGATTTTTTACACATTCTGCTAGCAGCTAGCAGCTAGTGGCTAGTAGCTAGCTGCTTCTCCTTATATTGCACCACTGATATGGACAATAAATTCATCGTTTCGGCGCGTAAGTATAGACCACAGAATTTTAGTACGGTGGTGGGGCAGTCGCATATCACTACTACACTGAAAAATGCAATTAAGAATAATCAACTGGCGCATGCATTTTTGTTTTGCGGTCCGAGAGGTGTGGGTAAAACCACCTGTGCCCGTATTCTTGCTAAAACGATCAATTGTACCAATCCCACTCCAGATGGTGAAGCATGTAATACTTGTAATAGTTGCGTTTCATTTGATGCCGGAACTTCTTTGAATATTCATGAGCTCGATGCAGCAAGTAATAACTCAGTAGAAGATATTCGAACCTTGGTAGAACAGGTTCGTTTTGCACCACAGGCCGGTAAATACAAAGTATATATCGTGGATGAGGTACATATGCTCAGTACCAGCGCCTTCAATGCTTTCTTGAAAACACTGGAAGAGCCCCCATCCTACGCTATTTTTATTTTAGCTACGACTGAAAAACATAAGATACTTCCCACCATATTGAGTCGCTGTCAGATTTTTGATTTCAAAAGAATCACGAATAATGATACGGTTGAACATTTACAGGAAATTGTAGAGAAAGAATCTATTCAGGCAGAAAAAGCTGCATTACAGGTCATCGCCCAAAAAAGCGAAGGTTGTATGCGTGATTCATTGAGTATTTTGGATAAGATCGTAAGTTTTACCAATGGAACCCTTACCTACCAGAATACCTTAGAACATTTGAATATTCTGGATGAAGATTATTATTTCCGATTACTCGAATCTTTACAAAAACAAGACATGGCTGCAGCTATGATGTTGTATGATGAGATCAATAGAAAAGGGTTTGAAGGCGATTTAGTGATAAACGGTTTTGCTGAGTTTATTCGCAACTTACTGGTATGTAAAGATCCCAAATCTGCTACTTTATTGGATGTAGTGGAAGGCTTACAAGAAAAATACATTCAAACAGCAGCCAACACCAGCCTTTCGTATTTGGTGAGTGCACTCAATATTCTGAACGAAGCCGAGATTCAATTTAAAATGGCGCGGAATAAGCGATTGCATGTTGAACTCGCTATCATTAAACTGAATTTCCTCCAACAAGCCATCGAATTGTCTTCCGAAAACGGACAAATCATTAAAAAAAAACGACTTGATGGTCCAATAGCTTTCCGAACTAAGACAGTTTCATCCTTACAGGTAAAAACTGTTCCGGATCAGGCTCCACCAAAGTTGTTGATACAGGAAGAAAAGAAAACTTCGGTTCGGCCTGTTGTATCAAATCCAACGATTCAAGCTCCTCCGCCTACCAGACCCGCAGCCGTTAAACCTGTTTCACCAACTATCGGTGTACCTAAAAAAAGTTTATTGGATGCTTTGCGAGAAAAAGTAGGTGATCAGTATGCCATTGAAGAAGTAAAAGAAGCGGAAGTACTCAATCTAGAGAAACTGATGCGCTGCTGGAATGAATACACCCAAAAATTAGAACAACAACAAAAACATTCATCGGTAGGAACATTTAAAATTGCTCAACTGCAGATCGAAGATGATATTCACTTCTCTGTCACAGTCCCCGCACTTACTGCACAGAAATTTGTAGAGCAGGAAAGAATGATGTTAATCGATTACCTACACACTGCATTTAATAACCGAGCTATTACTTTTAATATCCTGGTAGAAGCTACCGAGCGCGAAGATGTACCCATTCACCTCAAACTCAACAGCAAACAAAGATTTGAACGCATTGCCGAGCAGTATCCGCTCATTCGAGAATTAAGAGATCGATTGAAGCTGGAGATAGATTATTGATTAGAGTCCATGGTCCATAGCCTATAGTTGATAGTCAATAGTGCATATCTTACTTGCGGCTTGAAGCTTGTAGCTAAAACAATTACCTTTATAGGTATCTTAATAAGAAAATTCTATGCCCAAATCCACATTCAAATACACAAACAATGAGGTAACCGTTGTATGGAAACCGGATACATGTATTCATAGCAGAATATGCTGGACTCAATTGAGAGAAGTATTTGATCCGGCGAAAAAACCTTGGGTCAATATAGAAGGCGCAACAACCGATGCCATCATTGAACAGGTAAGAAAATGTCCGAGTGGCGCCTTGAGTTATTTTATGAATACAACGGGAGAAAATACAGCAGAAAAAGATATTCAGTCGGAAGTAGCAAGCATTATGAATATTCAAATTAAACCCAACGGTCCAATATTGATCACTACCGATTGTGAGATCACCCACAGCGATGGTAGAAAAGAAATCAAACAAGGAACCACGGCATTATGCCGTTGTGGAGAATCATCTAATAAACCTTATTGTGATGGAACACATAGAAAAGTAGGATTTGAAGCAGAATAAATGATGAATATTGAATAATGAATATCGAAGTTGGATATTCATTATTCAATATTCATCATTCTGCTGTTTTTATAGTTTCTTACTCTTAGCATACCCATTCTTTAACAACCATTGTAATACTTTCTCTCGTTGGTCTCCTTGAATGATTATTTCTCCGTCTTTCACAGAACCGCCTGTTCCACAAAAATTTTTGAGTTGTTTTCCTAGTTTTTCGAGATCGTCTGTTTTACCGATAAAACCTGTTACCAAGGTCACCGATTTACCGGCTCTTTGCTTTTTATCCAATAAAATACGCAGCATTTGCTGAGTAGGAGCCTGCGTATCCGGTTCTTCTTCCCGTTCCGGCTGAAATTGAAAGTTCGGATCTGTGCTGAAGATAAAACCGTTGCTGTCTGATTTGAATTTCTTAGACATACTTAGATTTTGGCAAAGTAACTGAAAACTGAGATCCATTTCCGGGCTCACTTTTCACAGATAATGTTCCATGATTGGCCTCTACAAACTCTTTACACAATAGCAAGCCAAGACCCGCACCCTTCTCATTTTTTGTACCCGTAGTTGTAAAATGGGTATTGACCTTGAATAATTTCCCGATCTGTTCTTTTGTCATACCAATACCATTGTCTATAATATCTAATATCGCCATATGCTCATCTTCGCGGTATTGAACAGTAATGCTGCCCCCTTCTTCCGTGAATTTAAGTGCATTCAATAATAGATTTCTGAGAATGATATCAACATGATGCACATCAGCATAGGCTTTTGCAGTAATGGATACATCATTATGAATAACAATTTTCTTTTGATTGGCTGCACTGGTGAGCAAGTGAGAATTATTTTCTACCATTTCATACAAGGAACATTCACTCGCCTGAACATCTGTTACCCCTTCCATCTGATTACGAGACCATAATAACAGATTGTCCAATGTAGTATTCAGTGATGTAATTTGCTTGCCCAACGCATGCTTGATCTTTGTAAATGCATCTTCTGATAAACTTTGTTTGTCAATTAACTGCAATACCCCACTCAATGACGAAATAGGCATTCGAAGATCATGAGAAAGAATAGAAAATATTTTGTCTTTTTGAAAAGATGCTTGCTCCAAAGCCGCTTTCTGTAATCGTAATTGTTTATTAGCAAGTTGTTTAAATTGATTTCTTCTCCAAGATACGAGCCAGAGAGCCATCACAAGCGCCACTACTACTAATAATAAGAAAGTATATAAACGTTGATCCTTGATTTTTTCTTTCTGAGCCTCATCTTCTTTTTTTAAAAGATTGATCTCAGCTTGTTTTTTCTCTGTCTCAAAAGCAACCTGCATTTGTGCAAATCTGGCTCGGCTTCTTTCTTCAAAAAGGGTATCGTTTAATGCGACATGTATCGCTTGTGATTCGTATGCTTTTTTGTAATCACCTATTTGTGCATATGAGAAGGCCAATAATTTCTGAATCGTTGCTTGTTCACTTTTGGCTCCTAATATTTTCGATACAGCTACTGCTTCTTGTAAATAAGTGATTGATACTTTCCATTGTTTTTTTCGCTGGTATGCTTTTCCCAATCGATACAGCGATGTTTCAATAATGAAATTACTCTTAGCTGCTCGAGCTGCTGTTAATGAAGCTAAAAAATAATCAATAGAGCGGTCAATGGAACCTTCTTCAAAATATACATCGCCCAAAGTACGTAAGCTAAAAGCTATCAGGTACTGATCTCCCAACTTAGAGTTATGCTCTAAAGCTGCGTGTCCGAAAATGATCGCAGAATCTTTGATTTTTGCACGATGTGCACAGAATGCAATATTATTCAAACTTCTACCCACTCCTAAAGGATTATTGAGTTTCGCATGAATACTCATTTCCTTATGAAAATAATCCATCGACTCCCGATACTTGGCTTGTGAGTTATAAATAGCCCCTACATTTCGATAAGAAATTGCTAGTTGAGACAGCAATTGCAAAGAGTCATTGATTCGAAGTGCCCGTAGGGCATAGTCAAACCCCTTTGAGTAATCACCCTTACGGTAGTAAGCCCAACCGATATTGTTGAGCGCTTTTCCCAATCCGGGTACATCCTTGATCTTTATCGCCTGTAGTTGGGCTTTGATGGCAAAATCGAGAGATTGATCTGCGTCTTTATCTGAGAGTTCCTCTGCAATCTGATTCAGTACACTTACATAAGTACTATCCTGTTGAATTGTTTTGGATATAAGTATCAAAGAATCAGCCTTGGGTGTTTGTGCACTGATTATTCCAGAGAGTAACAGAAGGAATAGTACAGGAATTGATCTTATCATCATGAGCAAAAAAGGCGTATTCAAAAGCAAACATCATTAGATGAAGACCAAGATACGCTAAACCCGCTTATTTTCCAACAGCCTTATGCGATAATAACCGCTTTCAAACTCAGATCCAAGCTCTGTGCCTGATGAATGAGTCCCCCTACACTTACATAGTCAACATTTGTAGCTGCATAGGCTTGTATATTTTGTAAGGTAATACCACCACTTGCTTCCGTTTCAAAACGACCATTGATCAATGCTACGGCTTCTTTTACTTGGGTAGGCATAAAATTATCCAGCATAATTCTAAATACTTTACCCGTGGCTTTGGTACAAACCAACTCAACATCCGATAATGTTCTTGTTTCTACTTCAATTTTTAAGTGAGGATGATATTGTGTTACATAATCATATGCTTTATCGATAGCTTGTATAATACCACCCGCATAATCTATATGATTATCTTTTAGCATGATCATATCATACAATCCAAATCGATGATTAACCCCACCTCCTATTCTTACTGCCTCTTTTTCCAACAAGCGAAAATTGGGTGTTGTTTTACGTGTATCTAATAGACGCGTGTTATATCCTTTTAATCGTTCCGTGTATTGACGGGTAAGTGTTGCAATGCCACTCATTCGCTGCATGCAATTCAATACCAGTCTTTCACAGGAAAGAATGGTATGAATAGACGCTGATACTTCAAAAGCCGTTTCTCCTTCTTGCATAGCGTCACCATCAGACTTATGTATTGTGAATACAGCATCAGGATCCTGCATGCTGAATATTTTTTTGGCAATCTCTACTCCTGCTAAAATGCCATTTTGCTTGATTTTTAAGACTGCTTTCCCTTTCTGATCCCGAGGAATACAACTTAAGGTGGAATGATCTCCTTCACCAATGTCTTCTTTTAGTGCTGCAGTTACCAATATCTTTAAGTGTTCATCAAAATGGTTCATACAACAAAACTAAAATATATTCATGGACCCTATAAAAATAATCCGCCTATTGTTCTCTTAAAAACAACAGGCGGCGAATCTCAATACGAGATTAACATATTCATATCATTTAAAATCAATCACGCAAAATGTCGAAACTAAATATTGCTCCCGTGCCGAATGGCCCCGTCCTTGTTACTCCGCCTCAGGCAGACATTGACCTCTGATCATCCGCCCCGGCGGATGATCTGTCTTAGCTACGCTTGACACCGACCCCAATGAGGCCCGTCCACAAGGACTGATTAAAAATTATTTATTGATCATCACTCGTGCCTTAGTCTTTTTACTACAGCTTTAGAATATAGAAATATATAAATAGGCAATCACGTTATAAGATTAACTGATTCGTAGCGAAATAATCTTGAACTTGGCAGCTTGTGATTTGATCAGTACAGTGATATTATATCCTTTATTATTCTTGTCAGACGAAACGAGTTTACCGACCAGATAAGTGGTACTCCCCAAATCTCGATTGGATAGTTTTTCAAAGCCCGTAATTGCATTCTCTGTGAAAAAAGTCTTTAGCGCAATGGAAGCCTGATTCTTACTGATATTTTTAATTTCATCTTTATCCAGAAATTTCAGATCTACATAAGTATCAAAAGATTGAGCAATTTCTTCTGTATCAGCCTTTTTAAAAGCATTAAAGATCTGATCCAGACTATTCTCCTGAACTACAAAAGACATGGCTAAAAACGCCCATCCCACAGTCAAAAAAAATGTTTTCATACAGTTTATTTTGTATTCACTATTATAATGTGCCAAAAACATGCCAACTTTGAATGCAGTTAAAGTTAATGCCTAATCAGCAATTAATAAACCATATCATTTTTTAATATGAATAAAAAAGTCATTCTCCTCATCATGGATGGGTGGGGTTTAGGTAAAACCGCAAGTGCTGATGCTATCCAACAAGCAAATGTACCCTTTGTGTCTTCTTTATATCAGCAATATCCAAATACAACATTGATTACCTGTGGTGAAGAAGTTGGGTTACCGGAAGGACAAATGGGCAACAGCGAAGTGGGCCATTTGAATTTGGGGGCAGGAAGAATTGTGTATCAAGAATTACAACGTATCAATGTAGCTGTTAAGACAGGGGAATTGGCCAACAATGCCAATTTCTTAGCAACATTATCGTATGCCCAAACCCATCAAAAAGCACTGCATCTGATCGGTCTGGTAAGCGACGGTGGTGTTCATTCACATATTGATCATCTAAAAGCCATTTGCGATCTCTGTCAAAAGAACCGGTTATCCCAAGTTTTTATTCATGTATTTACCGATGGAAGAGATACCGATCCAAAAAGCGGACTGGGTTTTGTGAAAGAATTGGAAGCTCATTTACAACAGTCGGTAGGCACCATTGCAACAGTTAGTGGCAGGTATTATGCAATGGACAGAGATAAAAGATGGGAAAGGGTAAAACTGGCTTATGATTGTTTGGTGAATGCGGTAGGCCCCACCGCTACAAGTGCTGTAAGCGCCATTGAGAACGCTTATAAAAATGGCACTACCGATGAATTCATTTTGCCTACCATTATTACCAATGAACAACAACAACCCATCGCCACTATCAAAGAAGGTGATGCAGTGATTTGTTTCAACTTCCGCACCGATCGTTGCCGTGAGATCACAGAAGTACTTACACAACAGGCCTTCCCGGAACAAGGGATGCAGCCTTTACAACTTCATTATACTACCATGACGCAGTATGATCAGAAGTTCAAAAAAGTGAATGTAATTTTTGAAAATGATAACCTTACCAATACCCTTGGTGAAGTATTGGAAGCACATGGTAAGCGACAAATACGTATTGCTGAAACAGAAAAATATCCGCACGTTACTTTCTTTTTTAGCGGCGGCAGGGAAGTACCTTTTGAAGGTGAAAAAAGAATCATGGTGCCCTCTCCCAAAGTAGCTACTTATGATCTACAGCCTGAGATGAGTGCTGTTGAAATTACAGATCAACTGATTCCTGAAATTGAAGCAGGAGCAGTTGACTTTGTTTGTTTGAATTATGCAAATACAGATATGGTTGGACATACCGGCGTTTTCAGTGCTGCTATGAAAGCCGCTGAAACAGTAGATAGCTGTGTAAAACGCGTAGTAACTGCCGGACTTGCATCAGGCTATACTATTTTCCTGACTGCAGACCACGGCAATGCTGATTTTATGATTAATGAGGATGGTAGTCCCAATACAGCACATACCTTAAACCCCGTTCCATTCTTTATCATTGATAAGGAATGGAAAGGAGCCATCAAGCCCGGCAAATTAGGTGATTTAGCCCCTACCATCTTAACAATGATGAATCTTCCGATTCCTGCTGAAATGACGGGAAATGTCTTAATTTAAACGCATAAACAACCCAAACCAATCATGAAAATTGTCAAAAAAATTTTGTGGGTGCTTTTGATCGCCCTTGTAGTCATACAGTTTATTCGTCCTGAAGCCAATGCCTCTACCGATATATCAGGCAATATCAAAAACCTGTATACTGTTCCTGAAAATGTAAATGCCATTCTTGTAAAAGCCTGTAACGATTGTCATACCAATAATACTGTTTATCCATGGTATTCAAAAATACAACCGGTTGCATGGTGGTTAGATGATCATGTTAAAGAAGGTAAATCTCATTTGAACTTTGATGCTTATACTTCTTATAACCTGAGAAGACAATATCATAAAATGGAAGAAGTGATTGAGCAGGTAAAAGAAAAAGAAATGCCGTTGAATTCTTATACATGGGTACACCGTGATGCCAAACTTACTGATGACGAACGCGTTGTTTTAACAAACTGGGCGCAGTCTGTAATGGATACGATGAAAGCTAAATATCCATTAGACAGCCTGATCAGAAAAAAGAACTGAGTTGCTTGTATTACGTAAGTGTATAGCAATTTTCTTTTTATTATTGGTGTTATCTCCAATGACAGGATTTGTATTGTTTCATCATCAACAAAATCAAATACGATCAGATGTAAAAAAAGCTTTTAAAACCAAAGAGCTTTCTACTGTTCGGGTCAAACATCTACGTTGGTATAAAAAAAATAAAGAAATCATTGTAAATGGTACTCTGTTCGATGTAAGTTCCATCCGCAAAGAAGCAGATGGAACTTACACCGTAAAAGGCTTATACGATTATCAGGAGCATAAATTGCATGCTTTGATGGATAAAGCTGCTCATAAAAATAAAGGAGCAAGTAGAATACTCTCTTTTTCATTTTGTTTTATAAGTGATCAAATTTCGTCTTCAGTTCAAGTAACTAGTACAGGTTTTTTCCTTCGCACTTGTTATGCTACTGATATTGTTTCTTGGAAACCACAATTTCAACCAGACCTCATCGCACCCCCGCCAAAGCAAATACTGTTTAGAACATCATTTTCTTAATTATTAAACAGTACATCCATGCGAATAAATATGGGGTGGACATGTACTTTATGGTCGTGTCTACTATTCAATATACACTTACAAGCACAACAAAAAAAAGACAGCATTTCAACAGATAACGAGTCCGTTAATCTGAATGAAGTAACCGTATATGCAAACAAATTTGCCGAAAGATCCGGTCGTGTTGCTCAAACTGTAAAAAGTATCCGAGACAAGAATACATTGAATATGCAGGCCAATACCGGCGATATCCTCATCAATACCGGAACTTTATTTGTACAAAAAAGTCAGCAAGGGGGTAGCAGTCCGGTAATACGTGGTTTTGAAGCAAGTCGTGTATTGCTTACCGTTGATGGAATCAGGATGAACAATGCTATATACAGAGCCGGACATCTACAGAATGTCATTACCATCGACAATATGATTCTCGACAGAATGGAGGTATTGTATGGTCCATCATCAACACTGTATGGTAGTGATGCCTTAGGTGGTGTAGTGAGTATGTACACCCGAAATCCAAAATTATCTAGCGGTACAACAACAGAAGTTTCCGGCAGCAGTACGCTTCGTTATACCAGCGCCATTGATGAACAAAGAGGTAATGTCATATTCAATATTGGTGGAACAAAATGGGCATCGCTGACATCAGTGACATACGGAACTTTTGGTGATATGAGACAGGGTAAGAACAGAAACAGTAAATACCCTGCTTTTGGTTTAAAACCATTTCTTGTTCAAAGAGTCGGGAATACAGATATAGCTGTTCCTAATCCCAACCCTAATCAACAAACGCCCTCCGGCTATGAACAGATAGATGTATTACAGAAGTTTTTATACAAAGCATCTGATAAAGTTGATCACATTTTTAATTTTCAGTTTTCCAATACAGGAGATATCCCTCGTTATGATCGACTCAGTGAAGGCACATTGGCAGCACCTGTGTTTGCCGAATGGTATTACGGTCCGCAGTTACGCAACTTGGCATCCTATCATCTCAATGTTTCCCAACAATATGGCTTTTTTCAAGACTTGAAACTCACTGCCAGTTTTCAGGATATCGAGGAGAGCAGAATAACACGTCGATTCAATAATAACAATAAAGATTATCGATGGGAAAAAATCAATGTATTCGGATTGAATTTTGATGCGAAACACTACAAGGGTAAACATGAACTTCATGTAGGCGCTGAAAGTTATACCAATTTCGTTCGTTCAACAGCAGAACGCCGCAATATTGTAACCGGAGCACTGAGCAGAATTACTACCCGATATGCTGATGGTCCTACAAAAATGGCATCTAATGCATTGTACGCACAACACACGTATAAGATCACTGACGAGTGGACTTTGAACGATGGCATTAGATTGAATTTGATAAGATTGGATGCCAGGTTTGCAGATACTACGCTTATGCATTTCCCCTTTAATAAGGCGCAACAAAATAATATCGCCGTTACAGGAAATATTGGACTGGTATATGCTACAAAAGACAATTTCCGACTAGCCATGATTCTTAGCAGTGGTTTCCGCACTCCTAATGTAGATGATCTGTCGAAAGTGTTTGATACCAGAACCGGTATTGTAGTAGTACCCAACCCTAATATCAAACCTGAATATACATACAATGGAGAGCTGAGTATTGCCAAACAAACCAAAGCATTTTCATTAGGTGCTTCATTATTTTATACCATTTTCAGAAATGCACTTGTGCTGGATAAATACAAGTTTAATGGACAAGACAGTATTTTATACAGTGGTGTACGCAGTGCTGTATTTGCCAATCAAAATAAAGCCAGTGCTTATGTAACAGGCTTTAGTTTAAACGGTTCTCTTACCATTGCAAAAGGAACAGCGATAGATGGAGTATTTACCTATACCTATGGAAGATATACCGATCAAAACAAAGTGAAGGTTCCATTAGATCATATTCCACCGGTATATGGAAGAATAGGTCTTAAAACACAACAGGACACTTGGAATGCAGAATTTTATACTTTATTCAATGGGTGGAAGAGATTAAAAGATTATAATCCGAACGGAGAAGACAATTTACAATATGCAACAGCAGATGGAATGCCTTCATGGTTTACTTTGAACCTGAGAGCAGGATTGTTTATCACTAAAAAACTACAATCGGTACTATTATTAGAGAATCTTACCGATAAGAATTACCGCTATTTTGCCAGTGGTATTTCTGCTCCGGGAAGAAATCTGTCTATTTCATTGAAAGTAGATTTCTGATCACGCTAACTATCTATTGTATTGTTTTAAAGCCCGCTGACGAAAGATCAGCGGGCTTTTAGTTACTTTGCAGCATGCAGATCCGTAAAGCCTCTTACCTAATATCCAGTCCCACTTTCGATAAATGTCCCAAACCGGACAAACCGGAGTATGCATTTATTGGAAGAAGTAATGTGGGTAAATCATCCTTGATCAATATGATCACGGGACAAAGAAGTCTGGCCAAAACTTCTGCTACGCCGGGAAAGACACAACTCATCAATCATTTTGTCATTGAAAGCAGCGCAGCAGAAAAAGGACCTCGTGAACAATGGTATCTGGTGGATCTGCCCGGCTATGGTTATGCTAAAAGATCTCAGAGTGATAGAAGAAGATGGGAACAGATGATTGAAGGATACTTTAGAAAGAGAACTAATCTTACTCAAATATTTGTGTTGATCGATAGCAGACATGGTCCACAAAAAAATGATCTGGAGTTTATTAGTCAGCTAGACAAATGGGGTGTTGTATTTTCATTGGTTTTCACCAAAACCGATAAGGAAAAACCCGCGGTTGTAGAAAGAAATATCAAAGCTTTTTTTGATACCCTTAGAGAGAGTTGGCAGTTTTTGCCAAGACATTTTGTGACGAGTGCGGAGAAGAAATTGGGGAGAGAAGAAATGTTGGAATTTATTCAACAATGTAATCAAGCGTTTCAAGGGTCTTAGGATTTAGCTTTCATCTAGGGTACATGATAAAAATCAGTGATGGAACGCAGATTTTTATGATGGTTTATGATGGTAATCTATCGGCGCTCATCATAATAATCATAAAAAATCTGCGGCCTATAAAAGCTTGAAAACTTTTGGAAAGTTTCGAAACTTTCTAAAAGTTGATCCTCTTTCCGGCGATGTCATAATGTGATGCCTTCTTTGGTTGCATAATATACAATATGACCTAATAACAGTTTTTTTTCAGCCCATTCATTTCTTGTTTGAAGAATGATATCGAAGGGGGTTTCAAAATCATGTGTAAGTTGTTTTCGTATATTTTTTTCATACCCTAACTTGGACTTGCTATCTAAATCCTGATCGGTAACGATCAGCAGGTCTACATCACTTGATACAGAAGCCTCTCCACGTGCCCGTGAACCGAATAATATAACATTCGCCCCAGGCAAAAAACTGTGGATAGATCGTTTGATATCTTCATGTATCAACTTACGCATACTTAAAATTATTAAAAAAACAGGGAAAAAATTTTGAATATTAAAATATATTTCTATATTGTTATTCCCCATATGTTTCCATCGATCTTATAACAGATCTGAATAAAAAAGCCCCGTATTGTAAGACGAGGCGGCTTAAATGTTTTCACAACGGAATAATCCTTATTGTGATTTGCTTTCAGTTATAAAACTATAAATGATTTTTTATATGAGCAAGAAAATTTTAGGGCTTGATTTGGGTGTTACATCAATTGGATGGGCTTTAATTGAAGAATTAGAATCAAATAAAAAAATTCTAGGAATGGGCTCGCGTATTGTACCACTGAATACAGATGAGAAGACTGAGTTTTCAACTGGCAATAAAATATCAAAAAATCAAACCCGCACAATTAAAAGAACCCAAAGAAAAGGCTATGATCGCTATCAGCAACGAAGGGCAAATTTGACAAGGGTTTTACTTGAACGTAAAATGTTTGATGAGCAACTTTTTAAACTAAGTAGTTTAGAACTCTGGGGATTAAGGGCTAAAGCTGTTAAAGAGAAAATTTCATTAACAGAAATTGGTCGTGTTTTGTATCACTTAAATCAAAAACGAGGATATAAAAGTTCAAGAACTGATGCAAACATGGATAAAAAGGATACAGATTACGTTGCAACGGTAAAAGGAAGGTATCAGACTTTAAAAGATTTAGGATTTACTATTGGTGAAAAATTCTACCAAGAGCTCAAAGCTAACGAGTATTATAGAATAAAGGAGCAGGTCTTTCCGCGAGAAGCATATATTGAAGAATATGATTCCATAATGCTGGAGCAGTCACATCATTATCCAGAAATTATTACAAAGGATTTAATCCATAAAATCAAGTTTGAAATTATTTATTACCAACGCCCACTTAAATCGCAAAAAGCTCTTGTAAGCAAATGCGAACTCGTAGGATTTTGGACAAAAGATAAGACTGGAAAGCAAATATTTGTAGGTCCTAAAGTTGCTCCAAAATCATCTCCATTATTCCAGTTGTGCAAGATTTTGGAGACCATTAATAATTTAAGTCTAAAAGTCAAAAATCCTGAAATATCTAAGCATAAATGGTTAGACTTTTATCCTTCTCAAGAACAGAAAAATACTATATCTAAGTATCTAAATGAAAATGAAAATTTAACGTATGCAGAGCTGTTGAAAATTTTAGGTCTTAGAAAGGAAGACGTTTATGCAAATAAACAAATTATAAATGGATTGCAGGGAAACACAACTGTCACTATACTAAAGAAACTGATCGATAAAAAGCATCTGCAATTCGATCTGAAAATAATCACTAAAGAAGACGCGAAGCAGTTAGTAGATAGAAAAACGGGAGAAGTTCTTTGTGAAGAACTATATGCCGAAGTGTCTTCATCGTTTGAAGTAGAGCCGTTATATCAGCTTTGGCATACAATATATTCAATTAAAGAAGAAAAGGAATGTCAAGAAGTATTAATAAAAAAATTAGGTGTTGATAATGAAATAGCGTTACAACTGTCGAAAATAGATTTTACGAAGCAGGGTTTTGGCAATAAGTCTTCTAAAGCGATTAGGAAAATACTACCCTATCTAATGCGGGGACATGTTTATTCTGATGCATGCGAATTTGCTGGGTATAATCATAGCAAAAGTCTGACAAAAGAAGAAAATCAGAAAAGAGTAATTGCGGAAAAATTAGAACTCTTACCTAAAAATAGTTTGAGACAGCCTGTAGTTGAAAAAATTTTAAATCAATCCATAAATATAGTTAATGCAATAATTAATCGTTTTGGAAAGCCTGATGAAATTAGGGTTGAGCTTGCAAGAGAATTGAAGCAGAGTAAAGATGAAAGGAATCAAGCAGAACAAAGAAATAAAGCCAATGAGAGGCTGAATGCAGAGATTGCCAATAGATTGTCCGAATTCGGCTTACCTGGAACTAAACGATACATACAAAAATATAAGTTCATATTCCCATCACAGAGTAGAAATTTAAAAGATGCACACGTTGAAAATACTTGTATTTATTGTGGCAAATCATTTAGCATAGCCGAAGCTTTAACTGGTGATAATTTTGATGTTGATCACATAGTTCCAAAATCATTGCTTTTTGATGATTCACAAACAAATAAAGTGCTTGTACATAGAAGCTGTAATGCCTCCAAAACCAATCAAACAGCTTATGATTTCATAGCCAAAAAAGGGGAATCTGAGTTAAACGGATATATTGAACGTGTAGATGAATGGTTTAAAAGGGGGATTTTATCATATTCTAAGATGCAGAGATTAAAAGTTTCTTATCAAGAATATTTAGAAAGAAAATCTAAAAAAAAACAAACTGATTCTGATATAAAGCTTTGGGAAAGCTTCATCGAAAGACAATTGAGGGAAACGCAATATATCTCAAGAAAAGCAAGATATATTTTCGAAAACATCTGCAACAAAGTATCAACAACAGAAGGCACCGTAACTGCTGAGTTAAGAAGATTATGGGGTTGGGATGATGTTTTAATGAACCTCCAGTTGCCTAAGTATAAAGAATTAGGCTTAACTCAGATCAAAGAGTGGACAAGTGATCATGGTAGAAAAAAACATAAAAAAGAAGAAATAATTGAGTGGACAAAACGAGATGACCACAGACATCATGCAATTGATGCTTTAGTAGTCGCATGTACAAAACAAGGCTATATTCAAAGAATTAATACTCTAAGTTCTAGTGATGCAAAAGATGCAATGCGGAAAGAAATTCTTGAATCTGCTCTAGTTTTCGATGAAAAGAGAAATCTGCTAGAACAATACTTAATTAAAGAAAGCCCCTTTAGCACCTCAGAAGTTGAAAAAGAAGCATCAAAAATTATCATCTCATTTAAATCTGGAAAAAAAGTAGCAACTAAGGGTATCAGAAAAGTTAAAATAAACGGAATAAAGCAGGTTGTTCAAAAGAATATCATTGTACCAAGAGGTGCCCTTAGTGAAGAATTTGTTTACGGTAAAATCAAAAAAATTGAAAAAAATAAACCTTTAAAGTACTTATTTGAAAATCCCAGTAAGATTGTTGAACTGGAAACTAAAAAGCTTATTATAGATCGTTTGAATGAATTTAATCAGGATACGAAAAAGGCTATTCAATCAACAAAAAAGAATCCACTATTAACAACAAAAGGAATTGCTATCGAATTTGGTAATTGTTTCAAAGATGAGTATGTGATTAAATACCCATTACAATCTTTAAAAGCAAAAGATATTGATTTTATTGTTGACAAAGGAGTAAGAGACATTATTCAAAAGCATTTAGCAAAATTTGATGGTAAGGAAAAAGAAGCTTTTAAAGAACCTGTTTGGTTTAACGAAGAGAAAAAAAATCAGATTAGAACTGTAAGAAGCTTCACAGGTTTGTCTGCTGTTGAACCTGTTTCAAAAGATAAAAAAGGAAATGATATTGGCTTTGTAAAACCCGGTAATAATCATCATATAGCCATTTATAAAAACGGCTCTGGTGAATTTTCGGAGCATTCATGTACTTTTTGGCATGCAGTAGAAAGATTAAAATTTAAAATAGCCGTAATTATTAAAGACTCCAATCAAATATGGACTGATATTATCAACAAAGAATTACCTGACTCTTTTATTGAGAAATTACCAGAAGATAATTTAAAGCTAGAATATGTATTGCAACAAAACGAAATGTTTATTCTAGGTATGCATAATGAAGAACTAGAAACGGCAATTATTAATAACGATTATTCACTACTAAGTAATTTCATTTACTTGGTTTGGAGTATAGCAGATAATGATTACTGGTTTAGGCATCATCTTGAGACAAAGAATTCTGATTTAAAGAAAGTTACGACAGCGAAAGATTCTAAAAGATACTATCGTACAAGCCTTAATGGATTTTTAAAACTGAATCCTGTCAAAATAAAAGTTGATTGTTTAGGTAGAATTATAAGGTTGTAGATGATAAAACGTACTATTTGCATAGAAAGCCCTTGTCACCTTCACTGTCAAAATGAACAACTGGTAGTCAGCTATACCCGTGTAAAGGGTATGGAAGAGGCTCCGGATAAAACCGTACCCATAGAAGATATCGGTATTTTGGTATTAGAACACCAACAAATTACCATTACCCATTACTTGCTAGACAAACTGGCAGCCAATAACAGCGCTGTTATTACCTGTAACAGTCAGCACCACCCAAGTGCTTTATTGATGCCACTGGAAGGTCATACCCTGCAAACTGAACGTTTTCGTTTTCAAATTGAAGCAACAGAGCCCTTAAAAAAACAACTTTGGCAACAAACCATTAAAGCCAAAATTCATAATCAAGCAGCAGTACTTGAAAAATGGCAATTGCCTAGCCAATTACTATTGAACCTCAAACAAAAGGTAAAAAGCGGTGATAGCGATAACCATGAAGCACAAGCATCTGCGCATTACTGGAAGAACCTCTTCCCCCCTGCCTGGCAGTTCTTCCGGCATAGAGAAGGACCTCCCCCCAATAACCTGTTGAATTATGGTTATGCCATCATCCGGGCAACCATGGCAAGGGCTTTGACAGGAGCGGGGTTATTACCTGCCTTGGGTATATTTCACCGGAACCGGTACAATGCCTATTGTTTGGCAGATGATATCATGGAACCATACCGACCATTTGTGGATCAAATTGTGAGGAACATTATTGACAAAACCTCGCATGTGGAGGAGCTCAATCGCGACTTAAAGAATCAGTTACTCAAGCTGCCTACCGTAGATGTGCTGATTGAAGAAGAAAGCAGCCCCTTATTCGTAGCCACGCAGCGTACGGCTACTTCATTGGCCAAATGTTTTGCGGGGCAGCAGCGAAAGATCGCTTATCCCGTTCTGCCATGAAAGCAGACCGTTTAAATGCATACCGAATTATGTGGGTAATCGTATTTTTCGACCTGCCCGTGGTCACCAAAAAAGACCGGAAAATCTATGCCGATTTTCGAAAGAAACTGCTGCAAGACGGGTTTGGTATGTTCCAGTACTCCATTTATTTGCGGCACTGCCCCAGTATGGAAAATGCCCAGGTACATATCAAAAGGGTAAAAAAACAATTACCCGAGAAGGGGCATGTGGTCATGATGACCATCACCGACAAACAATTCGGGATGATTGAGATTTTTCAGGGTAAAAAGCCTGCCGAACCCTTGGAAACGCCTCAACAATTAGAATTATTCTAAAAATAGGATAGTCTAAACTTTAACCCAGCAGATAAAACAAGCGCTCAGAAGCCCATTTTTCAGCGAACACGATCTTTGATAACCCTTACCGGTATTGCATTTCAGCCAATCCTGTTGTTATCAAAGATCGTTGTTCCTGAAATTGAAAGCAAATCACAACTAAATACATGCCAAACCGTGTTGCTGGTCTGTTGTTATCAAAGATCGTTGTTCCTGAAATTGAAAGCAAATCACAACACAGCAACCCGATCTTATGCAACAGTTCAGTTGTTATCAAAGATCGTTGTTCCTGAAATTGAAAGCAAATCACAACTGGTTACATTATGGGCATCATGTCTGTAAGTTGTTATCAAAGATCGTTGTTCCTGAAATTGAAAGCAAATCACAACTAGCAGAGCATCTATTATTTATAATGATCTGTTGTTATCAAAGATCGTTGTTCCTGAAATTGAAAGCAAATCACAACTGGTGTAGAATAATCAACTACTAGGTTTTCGTTGTTATCAAAGATCGTTGTTCCTGAAATTGAAAGCAAATCACAACTCGAAAATACAACTTTCCCCCAAATACCAAGTTGTTATCAAAGATCGTTGTTCCTGAAATTGAAAGCAAATCACAACTGATTAGCGGAAGGCATAGCGGCAAGCGTGGTTGTTATCAAAGATCGTTGTTCCTGAAATTGAAAGCAAATCACAACGTGTTTCAGGATCAATGGGTGCCGTTGATGTTGTTATCAAAGATCGTTGTTCCTGAAATTGAAAGCAAATCACAACAAGCAACCAACAGGGTGTATTTGGATGCAAGTTGTTATCAAAGATCGTTGTTCCTGAAATTGAAAGCAAATCACAACATACAAAGTGCTGGCAGATGCTACCGGTCAGTTGTTATCAAAGATCGTTGTTCCTGAAATTGAAAGCAAATCACAACCTGCGCAGGAATCGTTTGTCTGCTTCCTGAGTTGTTATCAAAGATCGTTGTTCCTGAAATTGAAAGCAAATCACAACTGCGTACTATCCGTTCCGTGTGAAGATGCAGTTGTTATCAAAGATCGTTGTTCCTGAAATTGAAAGCAAATCACAACAAATAGGGGTGGCCGGTGTGATCTATTCCGGTTGTTATCAAAGATCGTTGTTCCTGAAATTGAAAGCAAATCACAACAATGGACGATTTACCATTTTAAATTGTAGTGTTGTTATCAAAGATCGTTGTTCCTGAAATTGAAAGCAAATCACAACAGAACAGCGCAATTGATTAATGGTTACAGTGTTGTTATCAAAGATCGTTGTTCCTGAAATTGAAAGCAAATCACAACGGACTGGTCGTTGGGCCGGAAGGCTGGTGCGTTGTTATCAAAGATCGTTGTTCCTGAAATTGAAAGCAAATCACAACTATAGCCGATCAAGAACGTAAGCGCCAAGCGTTGTTATCAAAGATCGTTGTTCCTGAAATTGAAAGCAAATCACAACACATGAGCCAAGCGATAATCAAATGTCACGGTTGTTATCAAAGATCGTTGTTCCTGAAATTGAAAGCAAATCACAACCACTCAACAAAACGTACAACGCGCACTGCGGTTGTTATCAAAGATCGTTGTTCCTGAAATTGAAAGCAAATCACAACCTGTTTGCGGACTTGGTTTCTTACATAGACGTTGTTATCAAAGATCGTTGTTCCTGAAATTGAAAGCAAATCACAACTTGTCCTGTAATTGCTTTTTTCTGTTTGCGTTGTTATCAAAGATCGTTGTTCCTGAAATTGAAAGCAAATCACAACATCACTTATGCATAGTGCAACCCCTGCGGGGTTGATGATGTTTTAATAAAATGGGAGCTACCTTCTTTTACCCCCCCGGGGTATTGCTTATAAAGGGCAAATAAATTGTACGAATAAAGATTACTTTAAGATAAATGTTGCCCACATGCTTCAAATATCTTATTGCAGATAACATGAAAGTATCCATCATTATGATAAGAAGGCAGCTACTTTTTTAAACCAACAAAATATTCATGGTTTTTGACGACTCCCGGATTTTTCCATAAGGTGTGGTTCCACAAACATTTGGAAATGATCGTTAATAACAACAATGTTCTATCAGCCCTCATCATAATAATCATATCCAAAGGATCCTATGGAAAAATCTGCGGCCCATAAAAGCCTATTGTAATAATTAAAGACCCTAAAATTTTGGAGAGATTTCAAAACTTTCAAAAGTTAATGGTCACAAATACTTCATAGTTGCTTCGTATCAGTAATGATCTTGTACCATGAATAAAACCAATATAAACCGTATATAAGCCCTATATAAGCCCATTATAAGCCCATATTTTAAGAATGGACTTATATACATATTAAACTTGTATTTTATTAATAAAATTTATATATT